>Ga0210015_1000220_pt1 | contig 60420 bp, 78 predicted proteins | sample CryGeymeta201522_FD_185471 | JGI IMG/M metagenome (GOLD analysis project Ga0210015, IMG submission 185471) | Groundwater microbial communities from Crystal Geyser aquifers in Utah, USA - Crystal Geyser metaG 2015-22 (SPAdes) (version 2) | ecosystem: Environmental > Aquatic > Deep subsurface >...
ACATTTGTAGAATACATCGCATTAGATTCTGCCTCTTTTGGCAGGCATGAATGACCACTAAGGGAACTAATATTATCGAAGTACCAGCCCCTCGGCAGCAGTTTGCCTCCAAGTGTAACCTCGGCAGAGGCAGTAACAGCAAAACTTAATATACAAATCACACCTAAAACTATTACCAAATATTTTTTCACTTCCTAATCCTCCTATGATTAGTTCAGCGTTTCATCCGCCAAGGGCGGATCTTGGTTTCACCTGTCATTCTGAGCGTCAGCGAAGAATCTCGCTCACTCGCAATGACAATCTTTCTTCTCACTCTTTATCTTCTTCTATCACCTCCTTTTCTTCCCGCTAAAGCAGAATGTATGTGCAAGTGCAAGTATTTTTATACCTTCACCTTCACTTACACCTTCATAAAAGCTTACACCATGCTAAACCTTATTGTCAAGAAGAAAAAACATCTTTTAAGAAGCAATAACTGTGCCAATCTAATTGAAAACAAATTGAGCCTCTTGCAAAAGTTAAAAAAGGATAGCAACTGTCATTCTGAATTTATTTCAGAATCTCGAAATATCAACAGGTTATGAGACCCTGGAACAAGTTCAGGGTGACAAAAAAGAAGACTTCTGATAGAGCTTCAAATGTTTATGAATGAAGGAAGCTGTAATGTCTGTGTCTATTCTGCAACAAGATGTGGATTAGAACAACATTTTCCGATACAGGGTTGTGAGCGCGGATTGGTGCTTGACTTATATATGATATTATATGTATTTTTTCTAATCAGTGTCTGTTTATAAATTCAGTTTGTCCGCATGCTCCCACCTTGGCAAAGGGGGATGGAGGGGGATAATGAGGCTGGGTCAAAAGACCATTTATAAACAGACTCTAATTACTAGCGGGAGTTTCCCATGGTAAAGAAATGGAAATATGATAGCGCCATTGTCCGGTTTAGTAAAGCCATTGAGTTAAATTCAGATGATTACATAGCATATAAAAATCGGGGCAATGCCTATTACAAAAAGAGGCTTTATGACCTTGCCATAGCTGATTACAACAAGGCTATTGAGCTAAATCCAGGCTTTGTTGTGGCTTATAACAACAGGGGGAATGTCTATCAGGAAACAGGTCGGTGCGATCTTGCAATTGCTGACTACAACAAAGCCATAGAATTAAATCCCCAAAACGGTATGCCCTATAACAATCGTGGGTTTGCCCTTCTTTTGGTGGGGAGATTAGAAGAAGCTGAAAGAGACATTAGAAAGTCACTGGAACTCAATGCGGGTAACATCTACGCACTTAATAGCATGTCTGAACTCTACGCAGCAAAAAACGATCCAATCGAGGCTTGTAAGTGGTTAAAAAAGGCTATAGAAAAGGGATATAACAACTGGAGCTATATCAGGACATCCAGGACATATGATAATATCCGTAATTCTTCCTGTTACAAGGAAATAATCTCAAAAAAATTCAACTCCCCTTAAACCCTACCAAATCTGTATCCTTTTTGCAACAGAAGTGCAGATACCTCCTCCAATTAAAAGACTAACTGCTTTTCTTAAAGATAACAGAAAGACCAGAGATTGTCAAAACAAAAATCCCTTGACAAAAGATGGTAAATCTGACAGTATATTTTCAGAATCGTAAAGCCACGAAGGCTTAAAGATGACCAGCAGGTCAGAAAGCCTTCGCGGCTTTTTTATTTGCCGCGGGAAAGGGGAAACCGTGGTATCAAATCGCAAACCTTAAAGAACTCTTTTCGATCTTGCTGAAATTCTTTGAATATGTTTCATCTCTTGTTATCAAATGATCAAAGGAGGAAAAAATGAGTAAAATTTATAATATAAAATATCTTAGGGGAAAAGAGTGTGTTTTTTTTGTAGGTTTATTTATGGCCTTCTTAATTCTTTTACCTTTTAATAATGCACGGTGTGAAGATACAGATGAGGCCGATAGAGGGGAAGTTAGCGCCCCTCAGACGGTAAAAGAGGAATTGAGAGAAGGAGAAAAGGCGGAGGAGAAAGGCGAAAAAAAGGAGGTGATAAAGATATTAAGCCCTTACCTTGGCAACATAAATATAACAGGCGGGGTAAGCGGTGGCTGGTTCGCCACTACCAATGAAGGGGCAGGAGGCAAAAAGGACAATTTCGTTCTCACCAATCTCCTGATAGACCTTTCATCCGAGATGGAAAATGGTTTGTTTGGCTTTAATGCAGGGCTTGGAGGTGTTACCACGCCTTCTGTATTCGATTCCCCGGACGACGCTATTCCTGACTTTCGCATTCAATATGCCGCAATGAACCTGAGGCCGATTAAGTCTCTCCCGGGTCTTGCTTTCCAAGGCGGTCTCCTTCAGCCCAATTCGGGGTATGAATGCACTTATACCTTCAATAACCGCAATATAACTGTGGGGGCCATTGCATCGCAACAACCATATAATGCCGCAGGCGCAAGGGCCACTTATGCCTTCAGTGAAGACTTCAGGATATGGAGCGGCATATTTAAACACAGGCTTGCCCGTGATGAATACGAAACGGAATATGTCAACGAACATGGCAACGTCCCCAGCAAGAATGTCCAGGATTCCTACTCATGGGAGGCCGGTATGAATGATAACATCGGAGGCGTTGGTCTGAGCCTCTACCACTACCATTTAACCGGGCTGAGGCACCTTACAGGCGTCGCAGCAGAGTATACGATAAACAACTTATACATGGCGCTAAATGTTGATTACTGGAGGTGGAGCAGCGAAATGGATAGGTATTTTGAAGACAGCTCATCGATAGGCGCTGCCCTGTATATTGCCCCGTCTTTCAAGAAATTCTCTCTGCCGTTAAGACTTGAATATATACAGCAAGGGAAAAGCAGGATTTATCTTCCTAACCAAGATGCAGAAAATATCTACGCCGCTGCCCTTACCCCAACATACAACTTCACTGACAACATCTTAATAAGGACCGAGGCCTCTTATGTACATGCTGACAACGGCTTCTCGACCTCCAAAGGAAAACCCAAAGACGATAAATCCTTATTTTCATTGGAGGTAGTAGTAAAATTTTAAGGAGGTAATTATGCATATACCTGATGGTTATCTAAGCCCCCAAACATTTGTGCCTCTATATGGAGCATCTTTTGTTTTCTGGGCAGTCGCTTTAAAAAAATTGAAAAAAGAGCTTTCCGCTAAGTATATCCCATATCTGGCGATGGCAGCAGCTTTTTCTTTTCTTATCATGATGTTTAATGTCCCTATTCCAGGGGGGACTACAGGCCATGCTGTAGGGGCCGGGATTATTGCTATCCTGTTGGGACCATGGGCAGCAGTTTTAGCAGTATCGGTTGTTTTAATAATCCAGGCTATAGTGTTCGGAGACGGTGGAATTACTGCAATCGGCGCTAATTGTTTTAACATGGCAGTGGTAATGCCTTTTGTTTCTTACTGGGTTTTTAAGTTAGTAAAAGGTAATGCAAAAGGCGGCGCACGATTTTACGCAGCCGCATTTCTTGCCGGCTGGATCGGCCTTTCAGTCGCTTCTGTAGCTGCCGGCTTTGAATTTGGGATTCAACCCATGATCGCTTCTGGACCGGACGGGAAGCCTTTATATGCCCCTTATCCGCTGTCGATCGCTGTCCCTGTAATGGCAATAGAACATATGCTCGTATTCGGTATAGTAGAAGGAATGGTAACGGCCCTGATACTGAAGTATTTTGTCAAACATGAAAGTGAATTAGTTTATGCAACGAAGGAGGCTTGATATGACAAGATTTCAGAAAAAACTCTGGATCGGGCTTCTTATAATGGCTCTTTTAACTCCATTTGGTATTTTTCTTCCTGAAAAATTCAATGCCGGAGATGCCTGGGGCGAATGGGGAACAGACAAAATACAAGAACTTCTGGGCTATGTGCCGGAGGGTCTCAAGAAGCTGGCCGATTTCTGGAAAGCGCCTGTTCCTGATTATAACTTCGGCGGTGAGAACGCGGCTTTTAGTACACAGGTAATTTCATATATCGTATCCGGCGTACTCGGCATCGCTGCGGCTGTCATACTAATATATTTGATAACCAAGTTTCTGGTTAAGCATGAAAAATGACATCCCTCTGTTTTTACTGAATACCCCCTCCTCACACCCTCCTAAAAGAGGAGGGGGTAAGATAAACATATCATATATTGATAAAAGTATCGAAAGTTTTGCAGGTATTCTTAAGGAAAGTTATATCCAGTGGGAGTCGGCATCGAAGACGGGTTTTTTCCATGAGCTTGATACACGTATTAAAGTGGTTTTCTGGCTTTTTTTAATTGTTATAATCAGTTTAAAAAAAGAGTTACTGCCTGAATTGGGCATTTTTATTACTGTATTTACGCTTGTAGTACTGTCTCGTATAAATCTTGTAAAATTTTATAAAAAAATATTTTTATTGGGATTCATTTTCGGTTTCCTAATTTCCTTTCCCTCTTCTCTGAATGTAATAACTCATGGGGAAGTGCTTTTCCCGATTATCACATTATCAAAACCATATGATTTCTGGGGTTATCACATTCCTGAGGTAATAGGCTTTACAGGAGAAGGCTTTTCAGTAGTTGCAATGTTGACGTTAAGGGTTTTAAATTCCTTATCCATTTCCTTTCTCATACTGTATACCACGCCTTTTCCTGAAATTATCAAGGCGTTAAAGGTACTCAAAGTCCCGGATACTTTTTTGATTATCATCTCTTTAGCGTACAAATACATTTTTATTTTTGCCCGTATTGTTGTTGATATGCATCTTGCGAAAAAAAACAGGCTTGTGAGTGCGGTGAAGAGTGCAGAAGCAAGGAACTGGGTAGCAGGGAGGATAGCTTTTATTTTTCGGAAGACCCAGTTAAAGTGTGACGATGTTTTTAAAGCAATGGTGGGAAGGGGTTTCTCAGGTAAGATTAAACTTTACCAGTATCAGAAAATAATGGGAAGGGATTGGATCGTCGGCTTTTTTCTCTTTACTTTGGGTTTACTATTTTTGTGGGTTTAAAGGATACACATGGAAATTTTTACAGTTGAAGGAGCATATTACACATATTACAATAAATTTCCTGCAGTCGTAGATGTAAGCTTAGGGATACGTAAGGGTGAGAAGTTCGCTGTTATAGGTTCTAACGGCAGCGGGAAATCTACGATTCTCCAGATATTGGCCGGTTTATTGTTCCCTTCACAGGGCAAAGTCTTTTTTTACGATTATGAATTATCTGAGGAATCACTTAAAGAGAGAGATTTTTTGAGATCTTTCAGGGAGCGGGTTGGATTTGTTTTTCAAGACTCTGATATCCAGTTATTCTGTCCAACGGTCATGGATGAACTACTTTTTGGCCCTTTACAGTTGGGGATGGAGAAAAGTGAGGCCTTGGAAAGGGTGAGTGAGATTATGCAGATGCTCAAGATTGAAAACCTGCGGAACCGTCCTTCTTATATGTTATCAGGTGGTGAAAAGAAAAGGGTTGCGCTCGGCTCTATTCTGACTATGAACCCTGAGGTGCTTTTGCTCGATGAACCTACCAGCGGACTTGATCCAAAGACTCAAGTTTTTCTCTTAGAATTAATATTGGCATTAAATGAAGCAGGAAAGACTATTGTTATTGCTACGCATGATCTTTCTCTGGTTGACGAGTTTCAATTTAAGGTAGCCGTACTTTCAGAAGAGCATCGCATAGAAAAGATAGGAAACGCAGAAGAAATTCTAAAAGATGAAGACTTATTACTGAGTGTAAATCTTATCCATGAGCATATACATTATCATGGGCAGACTGCCCATACCCATATACATTCCCATTATCTTTTTCACAAGCATTAAACAGTGGATAAGATTTATGTGTTAAAGGATAGTAAGATTACTGTTATCTAAGAAACATGTCAATCTGCTCTTACAGAGGCTGCAAAAAAGTTATCTGAAGAGGTCCTTTTGAATAAACAGTGTGGTTTTTATAAGAATAAATCTGTAAAAAGATGTGCTAAAATGTTGAATGGCCGATTTATTGAAGATATCTCTTATCTTTGCATTGATATTGCTGCTACTGAGGAAGAAGCTGAATATCGGTCTTGTAATGCTTATTTCCGCATCTGTACTGTTCCTGCTTTATCGTATGCCATTCATCTCGATATGGAAGACGTGTAAAGGTGCTGTCCTAAACGATGTGACCATTAAATTGATCCTTGCATTATCCTTCATTAGAATCTTTGAGATGATACTAAGGGAACATACGGTTCTTACGAATATGATGAGTGCTGCAAAGGCAATACTTAAGAACAAAAAGCTGGTCATAGTATCAATGCCCTTCCTGATAGGTCTCATCCCGTCAGTTGGAGGTGCGTATTTTTCCGCTCCTATGGTAGCTGAGACAACCAGTGACACCAAGATGAGCCCTGAAGAAAAGGGGTTTATCAACTACTGGTTCAGGCATCCATGGGAATATATATTGCCACTATATCCAGGAATCCTTCTCGCATCTGCAGTTTCAAAGATAGCGCTCCACACCCTGATTACTGTGAACCTCGCATATGCAGCCCTTGTACTGATAACAGGATTTATCTTTGCAATGCATGGAGTTCAGGGAGTGGTAAAAACAGAAGAGAAACTATCAAAAAAGGGATTATGGAGTTTTGTACCGATAATCACTGTCCTTCTGCTTGTAGTCATATTTCATATAGAACTGCATTATGCATTGCTTGCTGTTGTTATATTTTTACTTTCATTCTACAGATACAATCTCAAATCCATCCTTACTGTTCTTAAACATGGTTTTTCTCTTGATGTGATCATCCTGATACTCGGTGTTATGCTTTTCAAGGAGACGATGGAAAATTCAGGGGCGGTAAAAAATCTGAGCCAATTTTTTATAAAAGAGGGAATTTCTGTCTTACCCATTCTTTTTCTGCTCCCATTTCTTACTGGCTTGTTTACAGGTCTTACCGTAGGTTTTGTAGGAAGCACGTTCCCTCTTATAATTAGCATTGCCGGCAATACATCCATAGGTGCAATATCATTTGCATTTGCCTCTGGGTATTTAGGGGTCCTGTTATCACCGGTCCATATCTGTCTTATCCTGACAAAAGAATATTTTAAGGCTGATTTATGGGGAATCTATAAAATGATGATACCAGCAGGCATTATTGTCTTCTGCGGAGCAATTATGGAGTACATGATACTAAAATAATAACCAAATTCTAATCACCAAACACCAATAACCAAACCTTGAATACCCATGTGATACAAGATTTACACTTTACATGTTTATTATGCCCTCAGAACCCTCAGAGAACACCCAGTACAGTGCCTGAGCATCTTTTTTGTCCAATACAACATCAATAGCACTAAACGGCTTCCCTCGAAGTGTATTTAATACTGTAAACACAGGACGGGAAACATATCTTTTGATTAAATAACCGATGTTGCATACCCATGAGAAAAGACCTTCTGATTTCGGTCTTATAAAAATTGATATCCCTCCATCCATATAGAGGGTATAATGCACAGGCATATCCTCCAGTTCCAGGGCATCTATCTTAAATTCATCATCTGTACTGCCATCGCCCTTTTTTATCCTGCTTCTTCTGGGTTTAAAAAATGTGCTCTTCTTTAATAATGGATGCGGCTTTGCGGCGACTGTATCTCCCCAGAGCTTTACATTCTCTATCCTCAGCTCTCTTAATACGATGCCTCTTGACTTAAAATATATCTTTCTGTTTTCAAGGTCGAAGATGAAATAGATATTCGGCTTGGAAGCGAGTTTAAGTTCAGATTCGAGTAACTCATGCTCTTTTTTAACCTTTTCCTTCTCACTACATTCAGCGCCTGAACTGATAAGGAGGGCAATAAGGAGGCAGATCAAACGAAACCACATAATCAGAAGATATATATCCTTGTCCCTATGCCAGCTGCCGTGTATATAGCCATCAGGTCTTCATCACCAACCCTGATACATCCATGCGTTACACTTCTTCCGAGGAGCCTCCTATAAAGGGTCCCATGTATGAAATAACCATTCCCGAAACCAAGCGCATAGTCTCCAAGGATGCCATTTTCTACCCTGTCTTTAAAATTTTTCGGAATAGTCTCATCTTCTTCAATGAATGCCCAATCAGGTTTTGTCCACGAAGGAGACACATATTTTGTTTTGACTGTAAATTCGCCTCTCGGGGTATCGAATACCCATTTTCTTCTACCATCAGAGTCTTTCAGGATATTACCGCTTCCTGTGGAAACAATGGCTTCTCTAATAGTCCTGTTGCCATATTTAAGGAATAACCTGTTTCTCGCAGTATCAATGACTATATAGATACCATCAGGATTGAGGCTCCTGAGCCTGCTTCTGAGGATAGAATTTTCTGCCCTCAGATCAGTTAATCTCTTCCTGTTCGCCTTCTTATCAATAGCCGTTGCATGGGCAACCTTATGATCGCCGATATAATACCCTATAGCCTCTACAAACAATAATACCCCGCACAATATGAAAATAATTCTTAAAAATGTTTTATTTTTAACCATACCTATAGTCCCTTTATCGCTGCCGCTATACTGTTTTCGTAGTCCACAGCCCCTACAATTGCAACAGGGGTGCCGACATTAACTAAATTGGAAACCTCATCCATAGGTTTATTGTCAAGGGCAATGCAACCATATGTCATATTATCCTTCCCCCCACCGTGTATCTCTATCAAACCACCCATGCCTGCCTTACGCGGGATATTCCCCAGTCTCTTTTCCCTGATAAATTGTCTTCTGTCTTCTTCATTAGGATAATTTATAAGCAGGGCTTTATAGTAGTGGCTATTTGCCAGTTTTTTTATAATATGGTATCTTCCTTCAGGGGTTGCACCATCGCCTGCATAAAGCTTATCCTTTGAACCATTGCGGCCAAGACCAACCGAATATACCCTGAAAGGGATGCCGCCTTTATAAATCGTAAGACTCCGCTCACTCTTGTTCACAACAATTGCAACAGTTTCCTTATCCCGGGATTTAACAATGATATCATCCACCAATCTCTGCCATCTTGCTATCTGGTTCTTATCAACATATCTGTTAAGTATCGGGGCTATCGTATCTTCTGCCGCCTCTATAAATGCGGAAACAACGCTTAGTTTTTTCCCTGCATTATCATAATCATTATTTTTACACAGAAAATTTATTTCTGATATCAACAGCTCTGCCTTTATAATGTCCTTTCTTGCATGTCTCCCCTCATTAATCCTGAGTGTCAACCCCTTAAGATTTTCTATCTTATCTTTAAAGAATGCGAGCTGGTTTAAGATGTTATTGGATTTTTGCTCCTGAATCTTTTTGAGTATCTCATCACCCTGTCTTAAGATTTCCTTTAATTCAGTCTTGACAGGCTTATAATTCCTGAATAAGACAAACTTAGCCTCCTCCTTAATAATGTCATCTTTTCCTTTTTTTAGGGCAGAAATATATATGCTATATTCTTCAGGCGTGTATATCTCTGCCCCCGACCTCCAGAGGTTATGCTCCTGAGTCTCAGCGAGCTTCACCTCCGGGGGTAACGAGGAAACAGCACATCCAAATGTAAGTGAGACCCAAAAAGATATAATAACCCTTGCTAACTTTTTTACCAAGATGAAGGTCTGCAGCCTATTTCTTTGTCTCAGCCTTTGGTTTTGCACCTACCTTTTCAAGCGCCTGATTAATCTGATCTGATACAGTGGCTGCCTTTTCCTTAATGGCATTGGCCTTTTCAGTTGCCACAGCATAGTCCTCGGCATCTATCAGGTTTTGCAGCTCTGGAAGTGATTCCTCAAGCCCTTTGATATCAGCCTTCATCGCCTCTATATCTGCCCTTGACCCCTTCCCCTTTGGTGCCTTTGTAAGCAAGGCCTTTGCATCTGCCACTGCAGTCTTGGCAGCATCCTGTGCGGTAATAGCATTATTCTTTGCCTGTTCCTTCTTCTGAGGTAAAGTAGCCTTAAGGGTGTCTGCGTCTGCCTTTACCTTTATAAGAATCTCTTTTGCCTTTTTGTAATTCTTTGCATCAATTTCATTCTGGGCAGCCTGCAGATCGTCGTTCAGTTTTTTTACGTCCTCTGCTACATATTTACTCGCCTCTGGAGCCACCGCATCCACAGCAGACTTTGCAGAGTTTAGTTCCTCTGTGGGCGGCTTGGAACAACCGACAACAAATATCAATACTAAAACCAGTCCCAGAATTGAATACCTTAAAACACTTTTCATCTAATTTCCTCCAGTCAATCGATAATTTTAATCTCTGTTACTATGTAACGTATGTGAGCATCTCCTGAAGATTTGTTAAGACTTTGTTCTATGGTGAGGTCCGGAGATATTCACATGATATAAATCGCCTCACCAAGTATTAATACAACTCTTCTCGGTATAGCATCGCCTCCTTTTAGGGTTTAAAATAACAAATAATAATAAACAATATTATACAACGGTACTTGTGATGTCAAGAGTCTCATCCAAAAGGTATCTCTCTTTAAAATATGAGAATCATAAATTGATACAATTTCTATTTTTAGGAAATAAATTCTCTTATGAGGATAGCCGCTATCCCTTTATCACTCCTATCGGCCTTAGCCTTGCAACCTTCTTTGAAATGCCTGCATTGTGAACAACATCAACAACATTTGATATGTCCTTATATGCCTCGGACATCTCCTCTGCAAGGGTATCCCTGCCGGCAGACCTGACTATAATACCCTTATCCTCCATCTCACGCCATATCGCACGACCTTTTGCCCTTTTGATTGCCTGATGCCTCGACATTACCCTGCCAGCGCCATGGCATGTTGAACCGAATGTCTCTTTCATCGCCTTTTCAGTTCCCAGAAGTACATAAGATGCCCTCCCCATATCTCCAGGTATTAAGACAGGCTGTCCGATGTTTCTGTAAATCTCTGGCAGCTCAAGGTGGCCCGGAGGAAATGCCCTTGTCGCACCCTTTCTGTGTACTACAAGTTTCATCTTCTTGCCATTAACTTCATGATCTTCGATCTTTGCGATATTATGAGCAACATCATATATAAGTGACATACCAAGTTTTTGAGGTGATAGCTGAAACATCTTTAAGAATGCCTCTCTTGCCCAGTGCATAATACACTGCCTGTTTGCCCAAGCATAGTTGGCTGCAGCCCTCATTGCAGCAAGATAATCTTGTGCCTCTGTGCTTTCAAATGGTGCACAGGCAAGCTCTTTATCAGGCAATCCTATCTTATATTTACTTACAGCCCTTTCCATAACTTCAAGAAAATCAGTGCAGACCTGATGGCCAAACCCCCGGGAACCTGTATGGATCATTACAGTAACCTGATCTTTAAAAAGACCAAGACTGTTTGCAGCCCCCTCATCATAAATCTCATCAACATATTGCACTTCAAGGAAATGATTCCCCGAGCCAAGCGTTCCTTGCTGTGCCCTTCCCCTCTCGTATGCCTTATTACTTATAAGGGATGGGTCTGCCCCTTCAATGCATCCCCCAGATTCTATTTTTTTTAGATCGTCTGCATCACCAAAACCCTGTTCAACTGCCCATCTGGCGCCTTTAAGAAGTAATTTTTTTTGATCTTCCGGACCAAGCCGAATCTTTCCTCTCGAGCCAAGCCCTGATGGTATTTCGTTATACAAAACTCCTACAAGGTCCTTGATCTTTGATACAACTTCCCCTTTCTTGAGATTGCTCCTGAGAAGGCGCACTCCGCAGTTTATATCGTAGCCAACACCGCCTGGTGAGACAATCCCATCTTTTAAGTCAAAAGCAGCAACACCACCAATCGAAAATCCATATCCTGTATGTACATCAGGCATAGCCATAGATGATTTAACAATACCGGGCAAGGTCGCTACATTAGCAACCTGATCTATAGCTTGAGTCTCAAGTTCCTTCTCAAGCAGTACATCAACATAGATAATCCCTTTAACCCTCATTCCCAGTTTGTAATCAATAGGGACTTCTATCTTTGTCTCATCAATTCTTCTGAGTTTCTCTATTGCCATAACTATCCCTATATATCAAATATAACATCAATCTCCCATGTATCGTCTATTTTTTCTATCCTGAGTTTATGATATGTAGCTGCCTTAATTAATAATTTGTTTTCATGTCTTTTTGGGTCAAAATCTTCACCAGATATAGAGGCTTTAAGCTTAAAAGCCTCCCCCCCACCCATCCCTCCCCCTCGAGGGGGGAGGGTTAGGGTGGGGGTGAATTCAGTTATCTCTATTTTTTTGCCAATAAAACCGTATGCATCAAAATGGAAAATCAGCTCATTCAGCCACGAAATAATAAGTCCATCTAATGATGGATTTTCTACTGATACATCAATTGTTTTTTTTCTTTTATTGCATCGAGATTTGTAATAAGGCTATACATCCCTGTAGCGGCATTTATAAATGCCTCATCTATACTTTTTCCAAAGGCCTTGATGCCAACATCACCTGATGTATCAAGAACCTTAAACTTCTCCATGGGGAAAGCATATCATTTATAGGATACTGGGTCAAATAAAACACACTGCTAATGCTCAGAATTATTTTTTCCCTGGTGCTCCTTCTTTCTTCTCTTCTCCAAGTTTAGAAATTGCCTCTTTGTTTATATCCACTTTGTAACTTTTCTTCAGACTCTCTATATATGAATCGAATACCTCTTTCTGTTTTTCTGCTGAAAGATGCTGTGAGATGAAGTTCTTTACCCTTTCAAATTCAACAACCTTTCCTATCTTTTTATCCGTCACCTTAATAATCTGGTATCCAGACTGCGTCTTTAAGGGTTCGCTTATTTCACCTGTTTTCAGTCTGACTGCTGCTGCCTCAAGCTCGGGGGTCATCTGGCCTCTCGAGAGATATCCCAGATCCCCACCATTTTTTGCTGAACTAAGATTAATCGAACTTTTCTTTGCAACCTTGGCAAAGTCTTCACCTTTGTTCAGTCTTTCTAATATCTTTTTTGCTTCCTCTTCTGTCTTTACAAGTATAAGGCTCATCCTGATCTGGCTAACAGGAGCAAAATCCTCCTTGTGCTTTTCATAATAGTCCTTTACATCCTGATCTGTAACCTTTGTCTTTGACTCTATTTCTTTTTCAAGGAGTTGCCCTATGAGTGTGATTTTCTTAAAGTCTTCGACCTTCTTCATGTATTCAGTATTCTTATCAAGCCCCTTTTTTAATGCCTCCTGATAGAGAAGCTCTTTCTTAATGAGTTCATTTAGAAATCTTTCCTTTCCACCGCTGCCTTCAAAAATCTTCTGTGCAAAATCAGGCAGGTTCTTGATCTCTCTTTCAAGATCCGCTTGTGTTATTTTTACATTACCGACCTTTGCAAGGTCTGACCCTTTCTGTCCTTCCTTTTTTGCACATGCAACAAATGCAAAAAGAACAGGGATGACCAGTATTAAGACCGCAACTTTTCTCATTAAATCCTCCTGTTTTTATTGTTTGAAAGACATTATATATTAATATAAAAGTTTTTTGACACATAAATATTTTTTATGATAAATTAAACGCAGGTTTTACGGGTTTTTGAGGTTTTCGAGTTTCTCTAACTTACGGAAATGTTAAACTCTATAAACTTAATTCAGATGAAATGGAAAAAATCGCATAGGTTATTTAAGAGGGCATGTGAGCTAATACCCGGAGGTGTCAATAGCCCTGTCCGGGCATTCAGGGCAGTTGGAGGAAAGCCGATATTTATTGACAGGGCTAAGGGCTCAAAGATTTATGATGTTGACGGAAATGTCTATATAGACTACGTACTTTCGTGGGGACCTCTGATACTTGGGCATGCTCATCCGAAGGTTGTAAATGCACTTAAAAAGGCTATAGAAAATGGCACGAGTTATGGCGCACCTACTTCTCTTGAGATTAAACTTGCAGAGCTTGTACTGAAAGCCTATCCATCAATGGATAAAATAAGGATGGTAAACTCGGGCACAGAGGCAACAATGAGTGCTATCAGGGCAGCACGCGGATTTACAGGCAGGGATAAGATTATCAAGTTTGAGGGCTGCTATCACGGCCATGCTGACGGACTGCTTGTTAAGGCCGGGTCAGGGGCTACTACATTAGGAGTTCCCGACAGCCCAGGGGTGCCGAAGTCCTATGCCAGAAATACAGTAACACTCCCCTTTAATGACATAATAGCAATAAAAACAGTAATCAAGAATGACTGGAAATCCATTGCATGCGTAATAATTGAGCCGGTTGTTGGAAATATCGGCTGTGTCCTTCCGAAATCAGGATTCCTGGAGTCCCTACGAAAGCTGACAAAGGACTATGGTATTGTCCTCATATTCGATGAGGTGATGACTGGTTTCAGGGTTTCATATGGTGGTGCACAGGCACATTATGGCATTGCACCTGACATGACCTGTCTTGGCAAGGTCATAGGTGGCGGGTTACCGGTCGGCGCATATGGCGGGAAAAAGGAAATAATGTCAATGGTCTCACCAGAAGGCCCTGTTTATCAGGCAGGCACCTTATCAGGTAATCCCCTCGCAATGACAGCAGGTATTGAAACCCTTAAGATACTTTCAAAAGCTAACACATACAAAAGACTTGAAAACATAGCAGCCCTCTTAGAAAAAGGGCTTATAGATGCAGCAAAGAAGGCAGGTGTAAAAACAAGATTTTACAGGGCAGGCACGATGTTCTGTAATTATTTTACTGATACCGACGTCGTCGACTATAAGACAGCAAAGACATCTGATACAGTAAAATTTTCAAAATTCTTCTCAGGTATGCTGAGAAGAGGCGTAAACATAGCGCCTTCTCAGTTCGAGGCTGGGTTCATATCCCTTGCACATACAGAGAAGGACATAGAAAAAACTGTAAGGGCTGCATACAGAATACTAAAAGAATTATAAACCAGTCTGTGCTAAAATTTACATATCAAGGAAAGGATATGTCAGAGAAATCACTTTTCAAACAGCTCTATCATGTAAGCACTATAGGGTTTACTATTGTAATTTCGACTTTTGTCGGTCTTGCAATGGGATATGGGCTTGACTATGCCATGGATAAGTGGATCGGTATTCATACCAAACCATGGCTCACAATTATATTCCTAATCCTTGGCATTATAGCAGGCTTTAGAGAGCTCTATAGGATGGCGACCAAACCAGAAAAAAATAGTGAACCTCCTAATAAAAAGGACTTATAAACAGTCTATTATCATCCTCCTCGCCATCTCGATACTTTCAGCATTCATTGAGTGGAAGAAACTTCCTATAAGTATTCTTGTTGGGGGCATTCTTGGACTTGCGAATCTCGGTGGCATCGCAAGAGGCGTTGAAGGCCTGGTCAGAAAGCACATGTCCTCAGGAAGGCTAATCTTCTTCAGTATTTTTAGGTTAACTATCCTTACCGCTATACTAACCATCCTTGTTATTTACAAACGGGTAAATATCTTTGGCCTCCTCATAGGATTCACCGTTGTTTTTATCGTAATCATGAAAGAAGGCCTCAGAGCTTCAAAGGAAATGTAGGATGATAGAGCTTAATTTTTCAAATATGATGGAAGATGTAGTCGGTGTTAACGGGCTTTCAGGAGGCATAATAGAAAATTTCAGGGATAGGATAGAGGATGCTCATAAGCAGATACAGGATAGGGCCTGGCCTGAACTCGCATTCATAGACCTCCTTTCTCAGGACACCTCTGAGATAAAGAATACAGCAAGACATATCAGGGAAACATCAGAGAATTTCTTAATACTCGGTATAGGCGGCTCTGCCCTTGGGCCGAGGGCGATACTGGAGGCCATGAGCCCTTTTCATAACTTGCGGAAAAAGCCGCGGGTATTTATATACGACAACGTTGACCCCAGGACTTTAAAGCATATAATTTCGTTAGTAGATTTAAAAACTACCTCTGTGAATGTTATATCAAAATCAGGTAGTACTGCGGAAACCGCAGCATCGTTCTTGATCTTATGGAATAAGATGAAAAAGGTACTCGGAAGAGAAGCATCAAATAGATTTATAGTTACAACAGATCCAGAAAAAGGAAATCTCAGAAAGATCGTTAATGAAGAGGGATTGAGGTCTCTTATTATTCCTCAGGGCGTTGTGGGTAGATATTCTGTATTGAGCTCCGTCGGGCTTTTACTTGCAAAAGTTATAGGGATTGATTCAGATGAATTACTAAGAGGCGCAATGGATATCCACAAGAAATGCTCTGACTCCGAACTCTGGCAAAACCCTGCCTATCTCTTCGGCGTATTGCTTTATTTAATGGATAAGGAAAAACATAGGACTATTAATGTAATGGTTCCATATGCAGACAGTTTAAAACCACTCTCTGAATGGTTCTGCCAGCTATGGGCGGAGAGTCTTGGAAAGGAAGAGAAGGGACTTACACCATATCCTTCTTTAGGCGCAACAGATCAGCACTCACAACTACAGTTATGGACTGAAGGGCTCCAAGATAAAGTTATTATATTTATCAGGATTAATGATTATGGTGTTGACATAAAAATACCTGATATTTTCAAGGGTACGGAAGGTTTTAACTACCTCTCAGGCCATACATTATCTGAACTAATAAAGGCTGAGGAAGAAGCTACTGAGCTGGCATTGGCAAAGGCCGGAAGACCGAACATGACAATTATAATTCCGCAGATTGATGCATATCATTTAGGCCAGTTATTCCACTTCTTTGAAATAGCGGCAGCCTTTATAGGTGCCCTCTTCGGTATAAATCCTTTCAATCAGCCTGGTGTTGAAGAGGGCAAGAATCTTACCTATGGGATGATGGGAAAGAAAGGCTTTGGGGCAAAGAGAAAAGAGGTAGAGGAACATAGGGCGAAGAGGGGTAAATGGAAAGTCAATAAATTGAATCTATCTCAATGCCCTCATAATTGCAAAACAAATTAAAAAGGCTATAGATGGAGCTAAAACCCAGTTTGCAATTATTTTTTTAATCAGTTCAATCCTCACCGTTTTCATTCCCTTTGACATCCCGACACCGCTGATTCCTCCAATGATACAATAGGTTGTCGAAATGGGCATTCCAAGAAGGGTGAAAAATAGTACACAAAGGCCTGCTCCGAACTGCGCTGCAAACCCTGAATAGGGGTCTAAGGTGGTTATTCCTTTGCCAACTGTTTCTATTACGCGGTGGCTTAAAAGGACTGCTCCAAGAAATACGAAAAAAGTTCCCAGGAAAGACGCCTGTATTCTATCGATCAATCCGGAATAAATAACCGGGCCTAAAATAGTCGCCAGTTCATTAGCACCGATGTTATAGGCAATCAACATTCCACTTATAAATAATAGAATTCTCAGAATTCTCTCAATGCGAAATAAAGGCAATTTTGAAAGGGTTTTTTCCATCATTTTATATAGTATTAAGGAAAAGAAAAAGGCAGTTAGAGGAGATACGATCCAGGAAAAAACAATCTTAGAAAGGGACAAAAAGTTCACATCAACTCCAGAAGCAACTCCAGAACCTGCTAAACTTCCAATTACTACCTGATTCGTTGAAAGGGGTAACCTCTTCCAATTAGATAATATGATTAAAAGAGCAGATACAGATAAAGATATGCTTAAAATGGAAAGATTTACCTCTAATAGGTCATTTCCAACCGTCTTTATCACCTTTTGACCCGATATAATAATACCAATCAAAACGAGGCATCCGAACGGGAACAAAGCCTTTCGTAACCTTATTATCCCGCATCCTATGCATATCCCAAGGGCATTTGATGTATCATTTGAACCTATACCAAAGGCTATTAAAATACAGGCTGCAAGGGGAACTAATTCTGCCATGTAATGAAATAATCATGTAGAGCCATATGATATTATCTTAAACTCACATTCATTATATAAAGATAATCACTGGCATCTTCAATTACATCACTTACACGTGTAAGATAGGATATGAAGTCTGAGAGTATTTTACCTTCCCAGAAGCTTTTTACCTCTTTTTCTCTCAGCTTTTCAATCAAATCAAATTTTATTTCATCAACCTTTTTCTCATAGATCCTGATGGCCAGGTTTTTCTCCCTTAAATCTTCCTTGCTGAATAATGTTTCGAAAGCAATTAAGAGCATCTCACACATCTTCAAGTTTATATCCGCAATCTTAATACAATCGTCCTCTATCTCTTCATCTAATTTCGAACCTAAATATTCAAACTCATAGGCAGCGTCTTCCAGTACATCAAAGGCTTCATCCACTATTTCAACAAACCTGCATATATTCGAGCGGAGAAATGGTAAAAAGGCCCCTTCATAGATATTTGAAACTATTTCTCTCCTTATACTGTCCCCTTCCCTTTCCAGATCAGGAACGCAAAACATTAGATCCTTATTGCGCTCTTCAATGGCCTTCTTAAAACAATCTGATGCGGAGCAGAGGATTTTTATGTGCCTCTTTATATTTTCTATGACCTTTTGCTCTGTTTTACCACCGAAAAATACCTTTTCAAGCAACACGACCCCCTTTCGCCCTTTCTATTAGAGAATCAGCCATAACATCCAATAAGGAAACAACCCCGATGATTTCCTTTCCTTCATGGACAAAGACCCTGGTGATATTGAACTTATTCATCAAACTGATTACGTGTTCTATCTCCATATCTCTATCAATGCTGACGACTGGCCTTGACGCAATTTCTTCAACTCTTATTTTACCTGGGTCAAGATTCTTTCCGAGGACTTTAAAAACAATGTCCCTTACAGTGACAACTCCATAGACATCTTTTTCATCTCTGGGTTTTACTACTAAAGATCTGATCCTCCTGTCAACCATTTTTTCTATGGCATCATATACGCAGGCATCGGCTTCAATGTATTCTATTTTTTTGGTCATTACTTTCTCTATTTTCATAATTTTACCTCCTCAATAGACCTTATTTAAACATTACCAGATTTACCCGAAAAATGCATTTAAATTAAAAAATCACAGATTCTGTATTGTGAAAAAAAGCAAGGCAAAAAACGGATTTAGTCAAATAATGCAGTCAGTGTATCTGTCTTTTCCTCAATATATTTTGTCATCTCTTCTTGTTCATTCTTCAGTTTGAATAGTTCGTCTGCGATATCAAGTGCAGTAAGGATTGATGCCTTCACAGGCGTAATGTTAGGTGATGAGCTATAAACTTCCTTAAGCTTATTATCAACATAGGCTGCAAGCTTCCTGATATGTTCTTCTGGGGCGTCCCCTTTTATATTATATCTCTGGCCTAATATATAGACCTCGACACTACCCATAGTCCTTTACTCCATTTCGATCGTCTCAAGCTCATTGAGGAGACCCTCGATCTGGCTTTTTACTATATTCTTTTCTGACCTGAGCTCTTCGACCTCCTGATTTTTTTCATTTAACATTCCCTCGAGCTCTTTTATCCTCCTCTCCATAAGTTCCTTCTTTTCCTTAAGAGTCTTGACCTTATCAATTGCTGCTGCAATCTTATCCTCGAGATTCTTGAGTTTTTCCAATGGCATAACCTCCTTTTTTATATCTTTCGATTGATCTATATCTTGGTTGTCATCAAAGAGGGTCTTCCTAAAAACCATTGCATCTAAAATAACAGAAGATTCAAACTAAAGTCTACAATTTTTCAAGGGAAATTTCTATCACTCCGTCCTCTATTGAAGAAATACGCTTATATTCAAAAAAAGTGGTTATTACCCTCTTTACATAATTCCTGGTCTCACTATATGGGACGTCCTCAATAAACTCATCTACAGATTTGTAGTTTCCCTTTTGGAGCCACTTTCTTACTGACTCCTCTCCGGCATTATAAGCGGCAAGTGCATAAGAATAAGAACCAAATTCATTAATCAGATAGCTCAGATAACGAATACCAATGTTAAGATTATTTTTAATATCACATAACTCACGTGCACCGTTTTTGTTCAGTTTCAACCTGCTGCTAAGCCGGAATGCAGTCTGGGGCATAACCTGCATAAGTCCGAAGGCCCCTGCAGCAGACCTGGCCTCGGAATCAAACCTGCTTTCTTCCCTCATAACTGAAAGGACTAAAAGTGGATCAATAGTGTATTTTTTTGAAAGATCCTCAACAATATCCCAGTAAGCAAGTGGATACAAGAAGTGGTGAAGTTCTTCTGTGTACGGCATTTTTTCAACCAGCCGGACTGAATATTTATATTCCCCCAGTTCCTGAAATTTTGAACAGATATAAAAAATATCCTTTATTGAGCTGGTATTTTTTGAAATGTAAATCAACTCTAATAAAGCCTCTTTTGATAAACCAAGGTCAAAGAGGGCTTCTACACGGTCAATCTTAAATCCCCCCTGCCCCCCTTTACTAAGGGGGGGTGAGGGGGGATTATTTTCATTCTCTTTTGTGTCGCTATGGGACGTATTTGTTACTTTAGTATTTGATTTTTCAAGAGATTTTTTGGTCCTCGCATATGACATAATGCCGTAGAAAATGCGTTCTTTTTTCATGATTGTATTATAAATATTAAGGGCATCCTCTCCGCCTGACTCGAGGCTGCGTACCTTCCAGTAAAGATATTTAGTATCGTTGTAGGTATTATATAGTCTTGTGAATACATCGGATGCCTTTTTGTATTCTCCTGTGAGAAAATAGGTCCATCCAATGCCCCATAAGGCATCTTCAGTCTGTGATGGATATTGTTCCATAACAGTCTGATAAATCCTTAGGGCTTCTTCAATATTTCCATCCCTCCTTTTGTCAGAGGCAACTACTATAAGAATAGAACCAGCCCTTTTTTCTCCCATTTTAAGAAGTTCATCGAGGGTAGAACCGAAAATCTCCTTTTCTCCTGCACGGTATAAAGAGCGGACCTCCCAGTATTTCTCATTTGACTTTTTATAGATATCTGCTGCTTCACGATATTTTCTCTGTCTGAAAAGTGAAAGACCAAGGTCTTTCAGGATTTCATTTCTCAAGCTTCCATCGTCTTTCGCTAACGCAGACATTAAGGCAGATTCAGCATCTTTGAAATCCATTACCCTCATAAGGTTTGAGGCACGTTTAATAAAGTCTTCTACACTTATATCAGAAGAACTCAACTCGTTGTATGCCATATTTGAGAAATCGCCTGCATCCAAATAAATCTCCTTAAAGACTGACTTTGCTATATCTTTCTTGCCATTTTTCTTGAGCCACAGGGCATACAAATACTTCACCTCTGCATCACCCTGATAGTCTTTTATATAGGATTCATATATCTGCTGGATATTTTCTTCAGAAACCTCTCCAGCCTCCTTAATCTCCCTGATGCGTGCCTTCTTTCCAAGCGGTGAATTTGGATATCTTTTAAGAAGGGCACGAACTGTTTTCAGAGACTCTTTATGATCTCCGGTTTCATGATAGGCATCAGAAAGCCATAACATGGCATAATCACCCAGAAGAGGAAATTCTCTTTCTGCTGCAGATAAACTGGATATGGCATCTTCATATTTACCTTTTTCAAGTTCATACTTACCCTTTTTAAGGCATGTTTTACCATCTATCTCCCCGCCATAAACAGATGAACAGTAAGTAATGAACAGCATGATAAACAAAAAGCGCTTCATAAAAATATCATAGCTAAAATGATATTTTTCAGCAATGTCGAATATTCGAAACCAGTTCCTGACAGATTCAGGAATTCAAAACAGGAGGGGATTTTTATATTGGAGGCGGCGAGCGGATTTGAACCGCTGCATAAAGGTTTTGCAGACCTCTCCCTTAGCCACTTGGGTACGCCGCCAATGGAGCGGGAAACGGGACTCGAACCCGCGACCCCAACCTTGGCAAGGTTGTGCTCTACCAACTGAGCTATTCCCGCACTTAAAAATCGCTTATTTAAATTATACCTAAACTCAGAAGTAAATTGTATGAACCATTTAAAATTGTCATTCTGAGCCCTTCGCTTGTCATTCTGAGCGTAGCGAAGAATCTCTCTTTAAGTAATTGAGATTGCCACGCCGCTCCGCTCCTCGCAATAATATTTTATTATGTCATTGCGAACTGTTGTAAAGCAATCTCGTTTTTTATCGCTGGATTTGGGTTATAATATAACTAACAAACTAAAAGAACTATTTTTAAAAAATACTAATAAAAAGGGCGGATTTTGTCAATATAGTGTATCCCGACTTAGAAAAGTTCAAGTTTCTTTCTTCAAAGGGAAATCTTATCCCTGTCTATAGGGAAATCCTTGCCGATACAGAAACACCAGTGTCAGCAACCCTGAAGCTTGGAGGTTCACCGTCATTCTTACTTGAAAGTATGGTTGGCGGCGAGAAATGGGCAAGATATTCCTTTCTCGGTTCAAGACCATCAAGGGTCATAAGAAGCTGGGGTAAAAAGGTAGAGATAAAAGATAATAAAATGGGGGCTAAAATATTTAAGGTAGAGAATCCCTTTGAGGTTATAAAAAGAGAGATTACTGCATACAATCCGGTTGATGTTATAGGGCTGCCGAGGTTTTATGGCGGTCTTGTTGGCTATATAGGCTATGACATGGCCAGATTTTTCGAATGCATCCCTGATGAAAAAAAGCCAGGGCTTGAACTTCCTGATATGTTTTTTATGGTCACAGACACAGTAGTTATATTTGATAACCTTAAAGGGAAGATAAAGGTTGTCTCTAATGCCCATGTTAATAACAAATCTCCTGAGGAGGCATACAGAGAGGCTGAGGAAAAGATAGAGGATATTATAGAAAGGCTAAGGCGGTCAAAAGTCAGCCCCCCCACCCATCCCTCCCCCTCGAGGGGGGAGGGTAAGGGAGGGGGTGAAAACACTGAACTTTCTGGTTATGCATCATCTTTTACAAAAGAGGCATTTGAGGATGCAGTTCTCAAGGGAAAGGATTACATAATGTCAGGAGATGTAGTTCAAGTCATACTATCACAGCGGTTTGAGCGTAAATTTGATATAGAGCCATTCCATATTTATAGGGCATTGCGCGTTATCAACCCCTCTCCATATATGTATTATATTGACACAGGTGATGCACAGCTTGTCGGCTCATCCCCTGAAATATTGGTCAGGCTTGAAGGCAGAAAGATAATCTTGAGACCTATTGCAGGCACCCGAAAGAGGGGGGAGACAGAAGAAGAAGATAAGATACTTGAGGAAGAACTCAGGAAAGACCCTAAGGAGATGGCAGAACATATAATGCTCGTTGACCTTGGAAGAAACGATGTCGGAAGGGTTGCAAAAACAGGTTCTGTAAAGGTTACAGAGTTGATGACTGTTGAAAGGTATAGTCATGTTATGCATCTTGTATCAAACGTAGAAGGCAGTTTAAAGAACGGGCTGGATGCATTTGATGTATTAGGGGCGTGTTTCCCCGCTGGCACGGTAACAGGGGCACCAAAGGTAAGGGCAATGGAGATTATAGAGGAACTTGAGCCAATGAGGCGGGGGCCGTATGCAGGTGCTGTAGGATATCTCAGTTATTCAGGGAATATGGATACCTGTATTACAATCAGAACACTTGTAATAAAGAGGAACAAGGTTTATGTCCAGGCGGGTGCAGGGATAGTTGCTGACTCGGTTCCTGAGAAAGAATATACTGAGACGGTGAATAAGGCAATGGGTATGATGAGGGCAGTTGATATGGCAGAAAAGGAATTAAGCTGAGCGACAAAGTTGTCATTGCGAGAAGGTCGCATCGACCGACGAAGCAGTCTATTATTATATGAGATTGCTTCGCTGCGCTCGCAATGACATATTATAAGGTGAAAAGATGTTATTAATGATTGATAATTACGATTCATTTACCTATAACCTCGTCCAGTACCTCGGAGAGATTGGTGAGGATGTAAAGGTCTTCAGGAATGATAAGATTACAATTCATGAGATAGAAAAATTGAACCCCGAAAGGATTGTAATCTCACCTGGCCCTTGCACGCCGAAAGAGGCTGGTATTTCTGTAGAATTGATAAAACATTTTTCTGGCAAGATTTCAATTCTCGGCGTATGCCTTGGCCATCAATCCATAGGTGCAGCATTTGGAGGGGATATAGTAAGGGCTCCACGGCTCATGCACGGAAAGATATCAATGATAAACCATGATGGAAAGACGATATTCGAAGGTCTTCCAAATCCATTTGAGGCAACAAGGTATCACTCCCTCGTGATAAAGAAGGAGACCCTCCCTGATTGCCTTGAGATAACTGCATGGACGGATATTGATGAGATAATGGGCGTAAGACACAAGGAGTTTATTATTGAAGGTGTTCAATTTCATCCAGAATCAATACTTACAAGGGTTGGGAAAGATCTGTTAAGGAATTTTTTGAGGCTGTCCCTCCATTTATAAATCTTCCCATAGCTTAGCACCGTGTGTAAGCCATTTAGACATCTGCTTTTCAACATTGACTGCCGATAGGAAAGTGCAAGAGGTTTCCAAAACCCCAATCCCGCACACCTAAGGCCTCGTAACTTTTAGTCCTTAAAACCTTTGCTGTTGAACGAGGCATATCCTCATCAATCACGAATTTGAGCATTTAAGCTATTGCTCTGATCCTGCTAAATTGTAGCAGATTCAAGTAGTTCAAGTTGCAGCTTTGCGCCGTCTGCTGTGGCACATGGAGCGACCCCAACATCGAATCCGGATATTGAAGCGCCGCAAACCCGGTTGTTAGACGTCCGTTGCAGGCAGCCTTTAAATAGAACCGTCAGGCTGTCCCAAAATTCAAAAATTGTCAATAACGATAACAGCATATTGGGTTTTAACCATAGATTATCTCTATATGTTGTGCTCAAAGATACAAGTTCTAACATTTTGGGACAGCCGTCCCCTTTTTTTCCTTCTGTGGAGTGGGGTGGAGTGGGGTGCGTGTATTCTTTACTTCAAGCAAATTCAACCACAGAAACTGAACGCTTAACCGCAAAACTCTTTTTGTGCAACTTAATGCGTTCAATTTCATGCAGTGTTTCAGCCTCAAGATAACTTTCTCCGCAGTGCGGGCAAGTTACAATAGGAACATTTTCTATCACAAAAATGTCTTTACCCTTGCCGTATGTCCTTGCAACTCTGCGGATACGAGCACCCTGTTTTCCACAATTATCACAAATCATTTCTTTACCTTTTCCCATAAAATATTATGGCACATACACCGTAATAATAACCAACTTTCCTGTTGGACTCAATTTTGCGACAACTTCAACTTCACCACCGGAAAGGGATTTCCCATTTATGCAGTATTTCCACTCGGTAGTGACTTTGTTTTTTGCCTTTCGAGAATCCTTCCAGTCAAAATACAGTGTTCAACATCATAGATCGACAGGGAATCATTATCCATCTCTTCTTCCCCGTGGATTGTCAAAATATATTCACGGTTGCGGATTTTATCCCGCATCTCTTTCAAAATCCTGTCAAACACTTACATCCTCTATTTCTGTCTTTTTCCACACACCCCATTATCGTTTCCGTTGCAAAAGAAGCCCACTAGGGTTTGGACTTTAGTCTTTTGCAACGTGTTATCTGTCGGTGCGGGCATTCACTAAATTGCTCTTTTATTTTTTCCTATCTTACAGCCTCAATAGGAGTCATAACACTTATCTCTTTAAGCATTGCTAACTTGGAAGCATCAAGTATTTCAATTTCAAGTGGTAATCCTTCATTATCAAGATGAAGAATAACTCCTTCCTTTAAATCTATTGAATCTGCAGGAGTTCCATCCCTAAGTTCTATCAGAAGAATATCAGCGTCCTTTGAATATCTTATCTTCATAAATACCACTCATAAATACCACCCCCTTTAAAATAACGATTGACCAATTATTACTTCCTCAGGTAGAAGAAGACTTTCAGCTACCATTTCTTCCTTGATGTTCCATTTTTTGATTCTTTCAATAGCATGGAAAAGGAAAAGAATTTTTACAGTTTTCTCTTGAACTCTTATTGTGTAGACTTCCCCCCTGTTGTGAATTTGTCTTTCTATAATTTCTATTGTCATCGGTTTCCTTTGGTTTATTATATCACGCTGCTTGATTTTCTTTTGATAATGACGTCCTCAATAGATGTTATCTGTCCGTTGCGGGCATTCTTTTAATTCTCAACTTCAAAAAATAGACCGTCCCCTTTTTTTCTTTTTCTTTATTCTTTATGCCATAACTAAAATCTTTTTTACAAAGTTTTTGTTTAATGAAATCTATTGCCTGACTTTTTCAATCCAAGGATACTTAAATATTTGTTTCCAGTCGTACTGCCATACAGGGACTATACTTATATGTGCTTCAGCGCGAAAGATGCTCAAATATTTCTTTAGCAATTTTTCTAAATAGTCAAGACACCCGTCGAGCTCAGCATTTGTAGGGAGATTTTTAAAATCAGATTTGTCAAAATGAGCAATTCTTTTATTTACAAATTTTTTAATTTTCTCAGCCTTTTTGTATAGTAAATCAATGTCTTTTCCTACTCTTTGGGGGTCAATATAAGCTCTGTCTTTGCCAACGAGCGTATCAAAATCATGATTGGCAAAATCCTTTGGGAGAATACTATTAGAGTAGAGAGAAATATATCTCTCTCTGGAAACAATCTTTGGCTTATTTCGTATTTCTTCAAGTAGCCGTATAAAAGATATGCTGCTCTTATCTTTATCAAGTTGGCGACGGACTCCAATAACCGCTGCTGTTGCGTAGACATAGCCCATCCATTCATAAAATGAACTTTCAACCTGAATTTTGGGGTTAGCTTGAATTATTTTTTGAACTTCTTGATAAATATAGCGGTTGACAAGTAGTCCTTGGACGTCACTATAGATTGTGTCTAACCACTTATTCCATTTCTCAAATTGGGTATCGTGACTCACAATTTTTCTACAAAAAATAAAAATGGGACAGCCTGAAGGTTCTATTTTCTATTCTATACATCTTCCCTTGCCCGCAATTGCAACTAACAGTTCGAGTGCTTGAGAAGGGCGCAGCCTTTGGGTGTTAACCTCAAGCACTCTGCTATCTGCCGTTGCGGGCAGCTTCCCTTTTAGAAAATATGGGAAGTGGAGCTTGTCTAAAAACTCATTTTTCAATTTTTGAGTAAGCAAAATCTTTTTCCATAAAAACTATCAAAAGTCCTTTATCTCTTTAATCTCATACTAAGGCTGGAAGTATCTTTTCTTTTCTCATTATCGCTGCAGTCATCTTTAACAGGTTATGTGCTGTTGCCACTATCTTCCACTCAATCCTTACTTTCTCTAATCCTCTGAGAAGGAATTGGCCGAATCCATTTCGTATCTTTATCTGACCAAATACTGGTTCTGCCAAACATTTTCGTTTCCTGTAGATTAATCTGCCTTCGGTGGTATTTATCTTTTCTCTCATTCGCTCCCTATACTCTTCATATCCGTCTCTTGTTATCGCCCTGCCTAATTTTATATTGGTTGTGCATTTCTCCCTCAAGGGGCAAATGGTGCATGTTCCCCGTTCTGTTCTGTATGTGGTAACCTCTCTCTTACTGTACTTGCTTTTGAATTGAGTCCTTGCTGTCGGTCCTAATATTTCACCTTGTGGACATGTATACTTGTCCTCGCATTTATTATATGTGAAGTCTTCTTTTGCAAATAAGTGTTCCCTTGCCTTCTGTCTTTTCTTGATGCCTATACGCCTTTCGTCTTCTGAGGGAATGTAGCCGTCTATTTTGTTGTCCTCTAAATATTTAAATTTCTCGCCTCCTGCATAGCCTGTGTCGGCAATCAATATTTCAGGTTTCTCTTTGATTGTTTTCTTCATCCCTTCTACTGCCTTTTTTGTTTGGTTCACATCAACAGGCTCTGCTGTTACATCAGCATATACAATAAGTTGATCCTCTGTCACAGCAAGCTGGGCATTGAAAGCAGGAATTGAGGTGTTACCTTTGTGCATAAGGCCGGCCTCCGCATCTGTCAGGCTTACCCTCGATTCATCTTCTTTTCCCAACTCTTTCGCTTTTTTGATAAGTGCTTCTACCTTCTCAATCCTGTCTTGTGCCTTTTCTATCTCTTTTGGGATCTCATCTCCACGTTTGTTATCTCCATGTATTTTGTCTTCCTCTTTGTCTATGTTTTCAGCCTCGCTTATTATCCTCTGTGCTTCATCTTTTGCCTCTTTTAGCAGTTCTTTCCAATCCCTTAGGTTTTTGAAGGTATTTATGCCGCTGTTTGCTCTGACCTTGCTTCCATCTAATGCTACAAGTCCAAGCGTTGCCATGCCCATTGTCTTTGCTACTATGATTACATCTGTAAATATCTTCTCTAATGCCTCTTTGTTAGTTGTACGGAATAGACAAAGGGTTCTAAAGTCAGGTTTCTCTAATCCTGCTAACCACATAAACACTACATCCTCTTCGAGTTTTTCTTCTATTTTTCTGCTTGAGCGCACCCCTGTGGCATATCCCCACAGAAGCACTTTTATCATCATTGCCGGATGATAGGCAGGACGGCCTTCTTCCTTCTGCTGTCTGAATGTGGTTGTATCAAGCCTGTCTATTATCTCTGAAAATACTCTCGCTGGATTGTCTTGTCTTACCCATTCATTCAGACTTGGAGGAAGCAGAAACATCTGGTCTTGTTCGTAAGGTCTAAAAGGCATCAGATAACCTCCTAAATATTTTGTGCCTTTAATTTATCATATTTGCTGGTTAGAAGTAGAGGTAGTTTTTAGACAAGCTCCACATCCCATATTTTTGTTATGAACGAGTATATAGATACTTTGAATGTTTTTTCAGGAAAAGAATAATCAACATCAATCTTGAAAGATTTTTTATCTATAAAAAAGATAGAACTTTGATATACTGCTTTTATATTATTCCTGTAAGAGTGGAGAGAGGGATGAGAGAAATATGGGATGTGTCCCTAATTAAAAAAATACTTTCTTTCGGCAAATGCTTTGTGTCGTATGCTTCAACTACCCCCTTAAGACCGCAATTCTTACAGGTTACTCGCCGTGAAAACATCTTTTCCTCTCTTTTTGCCCACTATTTCATTAATATTGACGACCAAGCTGCTAAAGCACTAAACATTGAACCATTAGGTGAAGGTGCTGCATTAACTCAAATATTTTGCTACTGCCTTTATATCTTCTTCAAGAATATCCTCCAATCCCATTACTTCATAATACCTTTCTCCCATCGGAGTTAACAATGATCTGTTTGGAGCTACGTCAGTCCATCCCAATAAAGCTTCATAGCCTTCTGATGACTTCTGCTTGCATGCAATTAAGCCAGAATTGTAAATCTGGTAAGCCTCTTGGAGTATTGAGATAGTTTCATAAAATATTCTTTCTCCTTTAGATTCCCGATAACTATCTTCTCTTAATTTAACATCTTGAATTTGATTCTTTCTTTTGATTAGTGATAAAATGCACATCCCCCTGTAAGTTAAGTTCTGTGCGATTTGCAGTAGATGATTCGCTTCGCCTACAGAAAACCCTTGAAGAAAAGCTATGTTCGCAAAAATGTTTCCTAGAATTTTAGCCTTTTTCTCCTCATGCTCATTTTTGGCTTTCAATAAGACTCCTTCAAATATCTCTTCTGCGTCTGATCTCTTCCCCTCTTTGTCATCAAAGAATCCGTCGTTTCTTGCCTTAAATCCAGCATCAAGATGCGACTTAATTTTTGCCAGTGCAAATGCGGCAGTAGCACCAACTCGTATTTTCTCTCTTTTTGATAAAAATCTATCTGCAATATCAGATAATAATCTTATTGCACCTTTAGAAATAATGACCCCTAATGCTCCTCCAACTGCTGCCCCTGCAGGTCCTCCTGCTAAAAACCCTATGGCTCCACCCGTCGCGGTACCTGCAATTTCACCACCTGTAGAAATCAATGATTCTACTTTTTCTCTATCACTTGGCATTTTTTGGATTCTCCTAAGCAGCACTTTCGCCCCGATGAGCAAGCCGTTGACCCACCTTGTTAAACGAAGTTGCCTCATGTTTCTAATAAATTATTTAATTCATCTTGTATCCCTGATGGATCATAGAACCTATTTTCTTCTTCATCCATAAGGATAATATAAGCTATCACGTCATCAAAGGACTTAAAGCCAGATACAATATTATCAATGTTTTCTATTCGTGAAAGTATCTCTTCTTGAGATAATGGTTCTGCGAAAGGGTTTGTTTCTGGTGGAGATACAAGTTTAACATTAAATCGTGAAAGCAAGACACCCTTCCATAGTTCCTGTTCAGAAGCATCAGGCATTTGTCTTTTAAGTTGTTCTAAACAGAATTTCTGGATTCTTTTAACTGCCCACCGGGATACCATAATTCCCATAAACATCACTTCGTCAGTAAACCTGTATCTTTTACGGAAATCTTCTATCTTTTTAATTTTTCTTTTATCTATTGGCTTAACCGAATCAGGAAGCAACTTATACCATTGCGGTTTGAAAAACAATAAATTTTCAAATATTCCCATAATTCTGCTTCTTTTTTGTCCTTCCGATACCTTTAAAATTGGACTTTCAGATAAAAATCTCTCGATGTCCATCTTAGGAGCATATTCTTGTAACAGTTGGCGTTGTGCCTCCTTACGACTTACTGGCAAACTAATTGGTCCCGGTGTTGGAAAAAATATACCAGCTATAGCAGTTTCAATTTCTGACAAAATTTGAGCTAAGGCGCATTTATGGTATTGGGGGAAAAGGTCTAATACTTCAAGTTTATATGTCCAATAAGTTTTAGCCATGTCTATGAAGGGCCCACTTGACAAACCATAATTTTCTTCAAGGGAGCTACCAAATCGTTCTTTGATACGACTGAGAGAACCGAAAGCTTCACCACGAAATGCCTTGTTGTAGAAAAAGCGAGTCATTACATCATAAACCTCGGCTAATATCTCTTTTTGCAATTCTGTAATACTTTCAGATAATTCCGCTAAAATGAAAGACCTTTTGTCTGGTGAGAATTGCTTCCCAACCGATTGATATGCTTGCGATACTTGAAGAAGCCATTGGTTAATATTCATAATATTTTCCTTTTTAGCGGGTGATTTCGTTTAACGGTTAAGCTTCTTTCTGATGCGATAGTTTCAGAAAGAAGCTGGTTGAACGGAGCCGCTACGCACCCCCTATGGGTTTTCAATAATGTCTCTTCCTGTCTATTCGTAATTATATCAGGGAGGGTTTTACCTGTCTATCGAAAAGAATCAACCAACAGTGGCTAATACGGTTTTGTAGCTGTATTTTCTTGAAAGGAGTTCACGGCGGAGGTCATCAAAATACCCCATACGTTAGAGACTGGGACAGTCCCGATTCTACGACTTCGCTTTGCTTTGTCCGTAAATCTGGGACAGTCCCCTGCAGGGCGGGGTCTATCGCTTCGGCAAGCTCACGATGTATACGGTTTCTTCACCTTCAAAAGCTTTTAAGATTTGCTCCGTTTCTCTTTTATCCAACTATATGATAAAATTAGCTGATTTAATGTTGAGAAGGACTAAACTGAGGTTTCAAAGAGATAAATTTGTGGGGGAACAATGATAAAAGAGGCAATTAATCTACTTGTGCAGGGTATAAACCTGTCCGAATCTGAGATGGCTGAGTGTATGAAGGAGATTATGGAAGGGAAAACAACTGATGCACAGATAGGGGCATTTCTTACAGCCCTCAGGATTAAAGGCGAGACTGTTGAGGAGATAACAGGTGCTGCTCGGATAATGAGGGGGAAGGCAAGAACCATTAAGGCACCTGAGGGAGTTCTCGATACATGCGGCACTGGCGGCGATATGTCACATACATTTAATATCTCAACAACGACAGCTCTTGTAGTTGCAGGGGCAGGAGTACCAGTTGCAAAGCATGGGAACCGTTCTGTCTCAAGCCAGTCCGGCAGCGCTGACGTGCTTGAGGCACTTGGAGTAAAAATAGATTTACAGCCAGAGAAGGTTGAAAAATGTCTTTTTGAGACAGGATTTGGTTTTCTCTTTGCACCCCTGTTTCACCCGGCAATGAAATATGCAATCGGCCCCCGTCGGGAAATGGGGATAAGGACTATATTCAATATACTGGGCCCCATAACAAACCCTGCTAGTGCAAAGAGGCAGATACTCGGTGTGTTTGCCGATAAACTTACAGAGCCGCTGGCTAAGGTTCTTGGAAATCTCGGTGCAGTTGATGCAATGGTTGTCCACGGCGAGGATGGACTTGATGAGATAAGCATTTCAAACAGAACAAGGGTTTCAAGATTTAAAGATGGGGAGGCCAAAAACTTTTATATTGAGCCAGAGGATTTTGGTATAAGGAGAAAAAAGATTGAGCATATACTTGGTAGCAACAAGGAAGGTAACGCAGCCATTACCCTATCTATCCTAAATGGTGAAAAGGGACCGAGGCGAGATATAGTCCTTATGAACTCAGCTGCTGCCATTATTGTCGCAGGAAAGACCGAGGACTTCAAGATGGCACTTAGCATGGCAGCAGATTCGATAGATTCGGGAAGGGCATTAAAAAAACTTGAAGAGGTAAGAAAGGTCAGTAATTCTCTCTAATCCCTCTGAATCCCCCTTTAGCAAAGGGGGACTAAGGGGGATTACTTAGGAGGTTTTTTTTGACTGTAAGGGTAGGGGTTATTGGGGTTGGATATTTGGGTCAGCACCATGCAAGGATTTTTTCTGAGATTGATGACGCAGAACTTATTGCTGTTGCCGACATTGTTAAAAAAAGGGCTGATGTTTATGCAGAAAAATATAGGTGTGAGTCGTATACTAACTACAGAGGCATCCTCCATGAGGTTGACGCCCTCAGTATTGTAACTCCTACAACAACCCATTATAGTATTGCTCTCGATTGTATTAAAGCAGGCAAAGATATTCTTATTGAGAAACCTATAACAATGAATGTCAAAGAAGCTGACAAACTTATAAATGAAGCAGAGAAAAGGGATTGTATAATTCAGGTCGGTCATCTGGAAAGATATAATCCTGTTGTGCTTGCTGCATCTGAGATGATTAAAAAACCGCTCTTTATCGAGTCAGAAAGACTCTCCCCCTTTCTCGGGAGAGGAACAGATGTTGATGTTACGCTAGATCTCATGATACATGATATAGATATAATACTTGCAATCATGGGTCAGCAGTCTAATCCCCCCTTACCCCCCTTTACTAAAGGGGGGCGTGGGGGGATTATAAATATAAAGGATATTAAAGCTGTAGGAGCAAAAGTTCTTACTGATAAAATTGATGCCGCAAAGGCATGGCTTGAGTTTGAAAATGGGTGTACAGCGCTTGCTACCGTGAGCCGTCTGTCACCTGAGAAACAAAGGAGGCTTAAGGTCTTTCAAAAAGATTCTTATATATCTGTTGACTATCAGAGTTCAGAAATAAAGCGCTATTTTAAGACTGAAGAGGGTATATCATTCGACGTCACAAAACCTGAGAAAAAAGAACCTCTAAGAGAAGAATTGAAGGATTTTATCAATTGTGTAAAGGAAAGAAGGAAACCAACCGTCTCTGCTGTTGAAGGAAGAGAAGCACTTAAAATAGTACTGGAGATATCGGAAATTATAAAAAATGGAAGATAAAGCAGGTTAAGGCTGAGATAGAGGAGATAAAGATGGTTCCGATGGTTGATTTGAAGAAACAATTTCAAGAGATTAAAGGCGAGGTATTTCATGTCCTAACAGAGATACTCGAAAGCAGTAAGTATATACTTGGAACAAAGGTCTCCGAGTTTGAAAAAAAGGTAGCAAATTACCATGGTGTCCGAGAGGCTATAGGTGTTGCATCAGGGACTGATGCCCTTCATCTATCAATTGATGCACTGGGTATTGGTGAAGGGGACGAGGTTATCACAACACCTTTTACTTTCTTTGCTACTGTTGAGGCAATCCTTTATACAGGTGCTTTGCCTGTCTTTGTTGATATTGAGCCTGATACATTGAATATAGATGCAAGTCAGATAGAGGCAAATGTAACAAAAAAAACAAAGGCGATTTTGCCAGTTCATCTATTCGGCTGTCCATCGGATATGAAAAAAATATTAAATATAGCAAAAAAAAACGGGCTGAAAGTGATTGAAGACTGTGCCCAGTCTTTTGGTGCCGAGGTAAACGGCAAAAAGGTCGGAAGTATTGGAGATGCAGGTTGTTTCAGTTTTTATCCAAGCAAAAACCTCGGCGGATACGGAGATGGTGGTATGATAATTCTTAACAGCATAAGAGTGGCAGATACAATAAGGGAATTAAGAAACCACGGCTCCAGAGGTTCATACATACATAAGAGGGTTGGATTGAACAGCCGGTTGGATGAGATACAGGCAGGCATCCTCCTTGTAAAGCTTATGCGCATAGATGAATACAACAGAAAGCGTAGGCAGAATGCAGCACTCTACAATAACCTTCTTTTAGACAAGGTAACCTGTCCTATTGAAAAGAAAGATATATGTCATGTCTATCACCAGTATACAATCATAAGCCGTAAAAGGGACAGTATACAACAGAAGCTTAAGAAAAATGGTATCTCATCAGTTATTTATTATCCAGTGCCGCTCCACCTGCAGAAGGCACTTAAATTTTTAGGTTATCAAAAAGGGGATTTTCCTGTTGCTGAGAAGGCAGCCAAAGAAGTACTTTCATTGCCAATGTATCCGGAGCTTGAGGAATCAGTGATAGAGGAGATAGCAGAGATAATCAGGAGCACTGTTTAGTGCTCGCTGGAGGTCTTGAGAAATGTTGACACTACGGCCTTGAATATGATTAACTTACATTGAAGGAGTTTAAATGAAAGAAGCATTGAGATATTTAAATAATGCAAAGGAAATATTAAAGTCAGCACCTATAGAAGATAATGCATATACGGATGAAAAGTATGTCCGGGAGGCCTGTGGGACTGCTTATCTTGCAGTACTCAAGGCGATAGATGGATATTTACTTAATAAAGGATTAACCAAAAAAGAGCTACCTAAATCTGTTGATGGCTATAGAAAAGCACTACAGAAATATTTAGCGGTTCATGATGGAAAACTTACGAGAGAGTTCGAGAGACTTTATGAAGAGTTACATATAGCGGGTTATTACAGAGGTCTTTTAGGACATGTGAATGTTGTAAAAGATGCACTAAAAGCTGCAAGGGTATTTATTGAGAAGATTGGGTAAGTAGTAAAATATTAAGACTTCTTTTTCCATATCTCCTTCTCTAACCTCAATAAAATAAGGTAGTGCTCCACAATATGTTCAGGCAGTTCCTGCAGTAAGGCTAAAAACTCCTTCTTGTCAGGACGCTTTTTTCTGTATCTTTTAACTCCCTCAGCAACTGCAGGAACACGCTGGGTTTCTTCTTCACTGAATAACTCTACCATAGGGATGGATAAGGCTTCTGCAATCAACTCCAAGGATTTCTGGGTAAACTTTCTTTTACCACTTTCTAACTGGTTTATGTAGCCCTCTGAAAGACCACTTTTTAAGGCAAGTTCCTCTTGCGTAAGTCCAGCTTTTTCCCGCAGCCTTCTTATATTATTCCCAACGATATTCTTTTTCTTCACAAAAGACATCCTATAGCACCTTGTTATTCAATACAATTTCTTGGTGCAATATTTTTATTGACTCAAATATTGCACTGTGTTATAAGAATGGTGGGTTACAGGGTTTTACGTTTTTTAAACAAGTTAGCCACTTATTGCAGGCAGAAAAGAGGAGGTCAAAATGAACCGTCCTATAGATAAAGGGAGGTGGTTTTTGTATGTGATGATTTCTTTATGTGGGGGCTTAATTGCAGGGATTATCTTCTATTTTCTATTTCCTTTACCTAAAAATACGAAAGAAGAGAAAGAGAGGCAAATATGAAAAACAAAATTATTTATACACTGGTAAGCTTATTCACCCTGACCATACTCATTTAGTTGTGCATCGATTATAGGTAAGAGCGGCCCAGAAACTTTGAATGTCCGTAGTAATCCAGAACAGGCAATTGTTGTTATTACTGACGAAGGCGGCACAAAGATTTTTGAAGGGAAGACGCCCACAACGGTTTATTTAGAAAAAAAGAAAGGTTATTTCCGAGGCAAAAAGTATAACGTAAAAATCGGTAAGCCAGGTTATGCTGAGCAAACCGTGACGGTAGATACAAAACTAAATGGCTGGTATCTTGGTGGTAATTTGATATTTGGCGGTCTTATTGGCTGGCTTATTGTTGACCCTGCAACGGGAGCTATGTGGACACTGGATACCAATGAACTTAATGTCACCTTAGAGGCGTCTAAAGGAAGCAAGCTGAAGGATACCTTCCAATTAGGGGTTGTCCTCTTGGAAGATGTTCCACAATCCCTATGGAACAAATTGGTTAAGGTTTCTCCACAAGGCAGGTAACAGTTTTGTTTTAATGTTGCCTGCAACGACGGCTAACACGGTGCAGGTGCAAAGTGAAAAAATGCTATGCACTTCACCTGCACCGATACCGATGGGCAGGAAATTATTGACTTATGGCTGGATATTGTAAGAAAAGGGAGGTATTTGAAAATGTCTAATCGACAAAAGTTGATAGCAATGGTAATAACATGTTTTATGTTTGTTGGAGTGGGGAATGGTGTCGCAGGGGAATTGCAAAAGCATGCATTGGAATTAGGACCTGAAATTTCTTATATCGAGTATAAGGAGCCTGGTGTGATGAAGGAAAATGGTTGGATGTATGGAATAGTTGGTTCCTATACTTATCATGATAAACTTTTGTTAAAAGCAGAGGGTAGGTTGAGTTATGGATGGGTAGATTACTCAAACAGCGGAACCATGGACGATATAGACGATTATATATGGGAGCTTAGAGGCTTGGGAGGTTATGACTTTTCAGTGTTAAAGGCATCTATCCTTACACCTTACATAGGAATAGGATATAGATATCTGAATGATGATATGTCTGGAAGAGTTTCTTCGACAGGTGCGTTGCGTATGGTTATGAAAGAGAATCAAATTACATCTATAGTCCCATAGGTGTGAGGTTCATTACAGATTTAAAGAATGGATGGTCCTTTGGGGCAATGGCAGAGTATGATATTTTCTGGTGGGGAAAACAGATAAGTCATCTTAGTGATGTTGACCCTGGCTATAATGACCCTAAAAATCGTCAAACACGTGGTTATGGTTTAAGAGGCTCTGTAGAGTTACAAAAGAAGGTCAAAAAGGTAGACTTTGCAATAGAACCTTTCATAAGATATTGGAACATTAAGGAATCAAAACATACAGACTGGACATGGTATGGAGTGAAAATCGGTGAAGTATATGAACCAAAAAACCACTCTACAGAATATGGTATTAATTTGTTAGTGAGGTTTTAACTATGTATGAGTAGGGGAAACAAGATTTTTTCTTACACCTCCAGAATAAATTAGATTGGAATTCAAAATTTATTACTGCAGTTTAGCAAATTTCCGTCATTCCTGCGGAAGCAGCCCCGTATCAAGTACGGGGCAGGAGCCTCGAATTTACTGGATTCCCTCCGCCTAAGGCGGATTCGCGGGAATGACATAATGAATTCAGGGTCTGGTCTTCAAACCTCACTTAAGAAAAAACTTAGGGTTGTGGCAGAGGGGCACACCTTCAAAATTCATATCAGATATTTACATCTTCAGGAATCGATTTGTTCTTGTGTTTCCTTGGCGTGAATTTCAAGATGAACAAGCCTGGCTGAAAGCTCCCCAAGGATTTCATCCTCTTGGGTCTCAGAAATCCCTGGCGTCTCTAACTGGTTGAGCAGACTCAAGATTATAAGACATTCTTCCTTAAGTTCATTCAACAGCGTCTCTTTAAGTTTATCCTTTGTTAGCATTCTATTCCTCCAACTTCTTCATAGCTTTTTCAATTTGTTTCTCAAAAGTCATTATTTCTCTTTCCCAATGAGCTATACACCCTTCGTGGGGAAAAGATTTTTTTCTTTCTGCCTCAATTTTCTCTTCATGTTCCTTAATTTGTTCTCTTAGACTTTCTATCTTCTTTCTTAACTTCTTCCTTTTCATTAGGATTTACCTGTTATCAATTATACATGGAAGTTAAAGGTTCTTGCTAAAAATTGCTGCATAGCCTAATTTCTGATGAAAGCATGAGATAGCACAAATATAGGTCAGAAAAAGCGAAAGTGTAGCTTTTTTGATGAGGCAATTTGGCTCATTTCAGATATAATAAAGAAGACAGGCAGATTATTGGATATGAATACGGTTATGATAGTTACAGGTGAAAGCTCGGGTGAATTATACGGCTCACTCCTTGCAAAAGAGATAAAAAGCAAAAGGCCTGATGTGCATATTATCGGTGTTGGGGGTGAGCGGATGGATAAAGCAGGGGTGGAACTTATCTCGAGCATATCAGATGCCTTCGGCATTGTAGAGGTAATTTCAGCATACAGCAAACTGAAGGCTGCATTCAAAAAAGCTGTTGATGCGATTAAAAAGTTTAGGCCCGATGTCCTTGTTCTTATTGATTATCCTGATTTCAACATAAGAGTGGCAGAGGTAGCTAAGTCACTTGGTATAAAGATATTGTATTATGTAAGCCCACAGGTATGGGCATGGCGAAAAGGCAGGGTCGAAAAGATTGCCAGCATAGTAGACAGAATGGCAGTTATACTTCCATTCGAAGAAAAGATATACAGGAAAGCAGGAGTAACATGTGAGTTTGTAGGCCATCCGATACTTGAAGAGATAGAGGCTGTTTCAAATCCCCCCATCCCCCCTTTACTAAAGGGGGACGAGGGGGGATTTGAAACAGGGGTGATTAAGGCTACTCTTGGTCTTGATTCAGATAAGCCACTTCTTTCACTTCTTCCCGGTAGCAGACCTAATGAACTTAACAGGCTACTTCCTTTGATGATAGATCTTGTCAGACAGTTTAAAAATGATCCTGAAATTACTTCAGGAAAGGATTATCAGTTCTGTATTCCACTCGCTCCAAATACGGATGAAAGAAGATATAATATTCATCTTGAAACTCTCATGGAGGAAGGCGTTGTTATCAAGAAAGGCGAATCTATAAGGGTACTTGCTGCATCTGATATGGCAGTGGTTGCTTCAGGTACAGCTACTCTTCAGACTGCATTCCTTGAGGTTCCGATGGTTGTAGTGTATAAACTTTCTCCACTGACCTATCTGCTTGGAAAACTTATTGTTAATGTTGAATACATTTCACTGGTCAATATTCTTTCAGGCAGAGAGGTTGTAACTGAGCTCCTTCAGAACAGGGCTAATCCTGAAGATATAATAAAAGGGCTTAAAAAGATTATGTTTGATACGAAATATAGGGAAGACATTCTTAATTATTACAGGTTAATTAAAGAACCATTTTCGGGTAAGAGAGCCTCGGAGAGGGTTGCTGAGATAATAATGGAGATGGCAGGATGGCGGGATAGTTAACCTCAACGATTTAATTTTATGCACCTTTAGGATAAATTTATAAAATGTATTTGATTTACAGCCTCATGTATATTATTGCCATTATTTTTCTATTGCCCTTTGAATATTACAAAAGACCTAAAGACATAAGAAAAAGATGGCTGAGAGAAAAATTCGGTTTTTATGAACTCAACCTTGAGACCTTTACCCCCCCTTATCCCCCCCTTGGTAAGGGGGGGGATGGGGGGGTGGTCTGGGTGCATGCTGTATCTGTTGGCGAGGTTATGGCAGCATTACCATTGCTTAAAAGCCTAAAGGAGCGGTATCCATCAAAAGGCATCATCCTGTCAACAATCACTGACACAGGACAAAGGCTTGCAAGTGAAAGGGCACCAGAAGGCACAACTGTTGTTTATCTTCCATTTGATATTTTTCTCATCCTGAATGCAATCCTTAAAAAGATAAGGATAGAGATTTTAATTGTAATCGAAACAGAGATATGGCCTAATTTGTTCAAGGTATTTAAAGAAAACGGAATCCCTCTTATTCTGCTTAATGGAAGGATTTCTGAAAACTCCTTCAATGGCTACAAAAAGATTTCTTTTTTTATGAAAAGGGTTCTTTCATATGTTGATTTCTTTGGCATGCAAGGTGAGGAATATGCTGAAAGGATAAGAAGCATTGGTGTTGATAACGGCAAGGTCATGAATTTAGGGAATTTTAAATTCGATACAAGACCTCCTTTACAGATCCCTGAATGGACAGAAAAGATAAGGGGGCCTGTTATCATAGGAGGCAGTACCCATGAAGGAGAAGAAGAATTAATAACTTCTGTTTACATTGAGCTAAAAAAAGACTTCCCTGACATCAATCTTATAATTGCTCCGAGACATCCTGAGAGGTTTAAAGAGGTTGAAGATATGCTCAGCTCAAAAGGTGTTGCATTTATTAAGCGTTCAGCTTTCAGCACTCAGCATTTGGCACCCCCACCCTCACCCTCCCCCCTCGAGGGGGAGGGCAGGGGTGGGGGGGAGCTTTCGAACTCTCAGCATAGCAAGTTGTCTGAGGCGACTGATTGGCAAACCATTAAAAGAATGATTATTCTCCTCGATACCATTGGTGAGCTTTCAGCCGTATATGGGAGGGCAGATATAGCAGTAATAGGAAAAAGTTTTAGAGGCTCTGGAGGTCAGAATCCCCTTGAACCTGCATACTGGGGGAAGCCGATATTATGCGGACCGCACATGGAGAATTTCCCGGTTATCAAGGATTTCTACAATGAGGGTGCAGCCCTCGAAGTAAATGAAGAAGGTCTTTATGCAAAATTAAAAGAGCTTCTCATGTCTCCTGAAAAGGCAAAAGAAATCGGCTCAAAGGCACAGCAACTCTACAGGAAAAATACTGGGGCCGTGGATAGGGCAATGGAGATAATCGCAAGGTATGTTAATGAATACTAAAAAATCATTCAAACGAGATTCTTTGCAGATATTTAATTATGAAATATTTCGTAAAACTTAAAGACTATATAATCAGGTTTAATAAAAAGGGATTATCACCCACTGAAATTGCCTTCGCCGTTGCACTTGGAAATTTCATAGGTTTCATACCAATAATAGGCACTCATACAGTAATAGCTATTGGCCTTTCATACATCTTAAGGCTCAACACACTTATCGTTTTTCTTGGCACACAAATATCAAATCCCATATCATTCCCTTTTCAGATTTTTATCAGTGCAGAGATAGGAAACTTAATCCTGAACGGTAGGTTTCTTGAGATTAAGTTTTCAGGGAATGTAAACTATTTCAATCACTATATATGGCCTATAATTTTGGGGGGTCTTGTCCTTGGGATTCTTGTGTCAGGGTTATCTTTTTTCTTGATAAGATATTTCTTAAATAAAAGGCGAAGCTCGGCATAAGAGTTTTCTAATGTGAGAGTGATAATATGACAACTCTTGAATTTCTATATTACCTCGGCTATTCAATAAAAAAGTGCCATGTATTCAAAAATCAAAAGAGACTGCCACATAAGGTTATAAGTGTTGGAAATATAACGGTCGGTGGTACCGGCAAGACACCTGCTACCATAGCCTTAGCCAAGGAAGCAAAGAAGAGGGGCTTTAAGCCATGTATACTCACAAGGGGGTACAGGGGAACGGCAAAAGGGCCTTGTTTTGTGAGTAGAGGTGAGGAGCCATTGTTAGACGAATATCAGGCAGGAGATGAGGCCCTTCTTATGGCTGAGAAATTAAAAGGGATTCCCATTGTAAAAGGCAAGGATAGGTATAAGGCAGGCATGTTTGCCCTTAGCTCTTTGCCCTTAGCACTTAGCCCTGACCTTTTTATCCTTGATGACGGCTTTCAGCACTGGGGGCTTCTTAGAGATAAAGATATCCTACTAATAGACAGTACAAATCCATTTGGAAACAGAAGGTTGCTGCCGCTTGGTTTATTGCGAGAGCCAATCAATGTAATAAAAAGGGCTGACAGTATTGTGATAACAAGAACAGATGAAAACAGGGAACTAGAAACTGAAGCTAACAGTCTGATTGAAGAAATAAGACAATATAATACAAGGGCTTCTATATTTTTTGCTGAACATAAACCATCAAAATTTATATTAATAACTGGAGATAGTTTTTCTCTTGAATGGGCAAAAGAGAAAAGGTTCTTTGCCTTCTGCGGCATAGGTAATCCCCAATCGTTCAGGGGAACCCTTTTATCAGCAGATATAGAGTTAATAGGGTTTAAAACTTTTAGAGATCATTACAGATACAGTCAGGGAGATATTCAAGAAGTAATAAGGAATGCAAAAAGGGGTAGTGCGGACTGGATTGTTACGACAGAAAAAGATATAATGAGACTCAAAGGGCTGGAGGTACCAGAGGACCTAATCTCGTTAGGGATAGAATTCAACGTTGACGAGAGGTTTTATGAGGAAGTCCTGGGAGGATTTGATGGTTAGGTATATCAATGTCAGGAGTAAGTCAAGGGTTGAATTTATTGATATTACAGGGATGGTTCAGGACGTTGTGAAAGAGGCAGGGGTTATAAAGGGGATTTGCTATCTGTATGTACCGCATACAACTGCAGGGGTCACAATAAACGAAGGTGCAGACCCGAGTGTACAGCGTGACATACAGAATACCCTGAGCAGGCTTATACCTCATGAAATGAATTATTTCCATAGAGAAGGCAATGCTGATGCACATATAAAATCAACTATTGTCGGCACATCTGTAAATGTGATTATTGATGAAGGCAGGTTACTCTTGGGCACCTGGCAATCCATCTTTTTCTGCGAGTTTGATGGCCCCAGGCACAGAAGGATAGCTGTCAAATTTATATAAGTAATGTCTGATAATAAAACCTCCGATGAATCTCAATCCCTCCGTGAAGAGATAAAAAGACTCAGAAAGTCACTTTCGGAACTTACACCTCCATTGGATGTACTCTTAAAACGCAGGGGATTTAGAATTTATAAAAAGGAGCCTTCAGAAGACCTGCTCCTGCCAGAAAATAAATTCATCGACAGCTTTTACGAGATGATGAAAAAATATTCTTTCCGCCTATTTCTACGGGATATTATCAAACACCAGAAATTTTTCAGACTTGAGAATGTTACACGATATGCAACATCAGAGGTCACAAAGGATTATGTTGAATATATGAGAAGCATGGGTCTTGCTGAAAGATTATCCGGCGGTTTCAGGCTTTCACTTGGACATATAAAGAGTTTCGGTGAAACGCTCGAATGGTTCGTAGCAGAGATATTTAAAAAGGAATTTGCCGCCGAGGCAATATGGGGCATAAGATTCAAGCGGACAATGGTGGGGGGTGACTATGACCTCATTTCAAAGGTGGACGGGGCAATATTATATATGGAGATAAAATCTTCTCCCCCCAAACAGATATATCAGAAAGAGATCTCAGCTTTTTTTGACAGGGTTTCTGACCTTTCTCCTGAGATAAGCATTTTTTTTGTAGATACTGAATTAAGGATGAAGGACAAGATTGTATTAATGTTTGACGAAGAGTTAAAAAAGAGGCATGTTAATCCCCCAAAAGTGATAAGGATAGAAAAAGAACTCTTTCAGATATTGGACAGGACATTTATAATAAATGCTAAGGATAGTATACCTGCTAATATTGAAAAGGTATTAAGCTGGTATTTCAGGAGGAGCCAATGAGTTCAGCAGAAATAAGTATATGTGCAGTATGTGCATGGAGGGCAACTTGCCAGAAGAAGTTTTCAGTTTCAGGAAGAGACTTGCGCTGCGCTGAGTTCGTAAAGGACGTAACAATAAAAGAAGAACCGGCAGAAGAAGAAAAACCGGTAGAAGAAAAAGCTAAAGAAAAAAGAGGGAAAGGCAAGTAAAAGATTAAATACCTCCCCTATCCCCCATTAATGCTTGTACTGGTTTTAACCTATAAGGGCTGCCTTGTTCTATAGCAGTCAGGACAGTCCCCCCACCGGTAAAAAAATAGTACTGTGTATTGTCCAGAACAGACAGGTAAAGTCCAGGGCAGAGGTTTTTAAACTCCTGAAGAGTATCACCACCACCGTACATCTTAATAGCGATTCTATTCTGGTCTATAGTCCTGTCCAGCGCCTCTGAGCCTGCGGTAAAATGCGGCGTATATCCCATAACAGCATTGACAAATATTGTTCTCGCATTTGCGATGCTCTCCAGTACGACAGGATCATTGAATGATTCCGGGGCTATATCAAGGATGTAACCGTATTTCTTGCCTTCTTTAAAATCATTTATTGATATAGTCTTGTATTTACCTTCTATCCTGCCTTCCATGGTCTCTGACTCAACAATATATGGAAGCTCAATAATCTTTCTGTTTGTCCTATCCTTTTCTACAAGGTCTTTTGCTGTAATGATATCTTTCTCCGAAATACCCCCTATATTGATCCCATACTTTGCACAAAGAAATGTATTATATATCATGCCACCCAAGATCAGTCGATCAACCTTTTCATAAATTGCATAAAGCGGCTTTATCTTCGTGTCATACTTTGCACCTGCTATTACAGCCAAAAAAGGCCTCTGAGGATTAATGACGGAATTGAGGTTGATGATCTCCCGCTGCATTAAAAAGCCAGCATAAGAAGGAAGATACTTTGTGATGTCGTATGTTGAGGTATGCGGCTGCCACGAACCGAAGGCATCGTTTATGAATATATCTGCAAGACCTGCAAGTTGAAGGGCAAATTTGTCCCTTACTTCTCCTTCCGCCTCTTCACCCTGGAACCAACGCGTATTAGGAAGGTATATTCCACCTATCTTCCTTTCTCTGAGGTCACGAATAGCAAGGTTGATTGATGTATCAATACCGAGAATTCCAAGCCTTGAGTCTATATTAAATTTAGGGATATGAACCTTTGTATGTAACTTATATTCGAGATATCCAACTATTGGCTCGACTGATTCGCCTGATCGACACCTGATATCACCTGTTTTTTTATCCTTTGGCCTTCCCACATGGGTCATGAGAATTGGCCTGCCACCCCGCTCCACTATATTGTAGAGCGTACCAAAGGTGCGGTCTATCCTGTAAGGATCCCTGATTTTACCATCCTTTACCACATTATGGTCGAACCTGACAAGGACTATCTTGCCGTTCAGGTCAGCGTTCTGAATTAAGGGAAGCCGTGGATCTAATCTTTGATACTCAACACTCATGCCTCACCTATTGGAATTGCTTCATCTATCAGCATCACAGGTATGCCATCTCTTATCGGATAAAAAAGTTTGCATTTTTCGCATATCAGCCCATCTTCTTTTTCTGTTAGTTTAATATCTCCTTTACATTTCGGGCATGCTAATATGTCCAGAAGGTCTCTGCTTATAGCCATGTCTTCTCCTCTATAACACTTAAAAGTTACCAGAAATGTGTAAACAGGTCAAGTGCTTGCCATATCTGGATTCGGGAATATATATAGCATGTTAAGCCCCCAATATGATAGAATATCTTTATAGTGGCGGATTTAAGGATAGGCTGCAGCGGTTTTCTATACGATCACTGGAGGAAGAATTTTTATCCAGAAGATCTATCAAAAACCTACTGGCTTGAATATTACAGTAAACATTTCCCAACTATTGAGCTAAATGTAACTTTTCATCGGCTCCCTGAAAGGGAAACCTTTGCAAAGTGGTATCTATCCACTCCCGAGGATTTTGTCTTTTCTCTTAAGGGAAGCAGGTTTATCACACATGTTAAAAAACTTAAGGATTGCGCAGAGCCTATTGAGGCGTTTTTTTCAAGGGCATCACTGCTTAAAGAAAAATTAGGTGTTATCCTTTGGCAGTTCCCTCCTACCTTTAACCTGGATCTGGAACGTTTCAAAGAGTTTCTTGAGGCATTGAGACCGTATCGCATGAGGAATGCGTTTGAGTTAAGAAACAGGACATGGATAAACAAAAAGGTTATTGATCTACTTGAAAAGGAAAGTGCAGCATTCTGTATGGCAGACTACCCTGAGTTTTTAAATAAACTACCGCTAACCGCTGACTTTGTCTATATAAGGAGACATGGAAAAGACGGAAGTTATGCAACATCATACAGTACCGAGTTTTTGAAGGCTGATGCAAAAGGTCTCAAGGCTTATTTGAAACAGAAAAAAGATGTCTTCATTTATTTCAACAATGATGCCTTTGGCTATGCACCCAGAAATGCATCCGAGCTTGTTACCCTTATGGGGAAGAAAAAGTAGCCGTATCATTTTAATAACGGATGTAGTATTTTTGCTCATTCTCGTCCCGATAAGATCGGGACTCCGAGGTTTTTGCCTCTTTATATTAGAAATATTCTTATTGGACTATCAGCAAAAAAATCCGCTCAAATACAACATCCGTTATTGTTTTAAATATTTATGAATTAAGCGGGTTATTTTCTTTAGCCCAGTCCATTCTGTATCTCTTTCTTTTGTAAAGGTATTTCTCTGCTGCTAAGGCTGCAATACAGCCCTGTGATGCTGCAATGACAACCTGCCTGACCTCTGTGCAGGTAACGTCTCCTGCTGCAAAAATCCCGGCAATCGATGTCTCCATCATACAATTCACAGGGATACATCCATTCTCTCCGGTCTCAAGGGCGCCGGCAAGGAAGTCTATTATAGGTTTGCTTCCATGTAAATAGACAAAGACCCCGGATAGATCTAATCCAACCTCCCTATTTTCAGAATCAAGCATCTTTATCTTCTCAACAGCCTCTTCCCCTTCAATAGAAGTTATGGTATAGCCTAACAATACGCGTATATTTGGTTCCTTAAGAACCGGATGGTCTTCGACCTTGAGTTTCGGCGTAGGAGAGATGAGATATACAGTCTCTGCAAATCTCGCAAGAACTCCAGCCTCTTTTATTGCTTCTTCAGAATTTCCAACAATACAGACTGTTTTCCCTTTAAAAAACGCTGCATCACATATTGCACAGTAGCTAACTCCCCTTCCAAGAAATTCACCCTCACCTTTTATGCTCGCTTTTCTTCCCATAGAGCCCGTAGCTATAATTATTGTTTTCCCGAAATACGTCCTATCCATAGTGATTACTTCTTTTATTCCCCCTGATAGATTTGCACCCACAACCTGTGTCTCAATGTACTCAGCACCAAACCCCACTGCCTGTCTTCTCATCGTATCGAGTAGTTCTTTGCCTGGGATAGGCATTGTAAGCCCCGGATAGTTTTCAATCCTGCTTGAGTATGCAAGTGCTCCTGCAGATGCTGATTTATCAAGTATGACTGTCCTTAGTTTTGCCCTCGATGCATACTGGGCCGCAGTAAGCCCAGCCGGCCCCCCACCGATTATGATAACATCATACAGATTATCTGTTTCCTGCATATATCCTACTCATCTCATTCTCACCCCAGCAGAATCTCTAAAAGCCTGTCAAGCTCCTCAAGGGAATAATATTCGATCTCTATTTTCCCTCTTTTGCCTTTATTCAGTATCCTTACCTTTGTACCGAGACTCTTGATTAATTTCTCCTCCAGCGATGAAATCTGGGGGTCTTTGTTTAATTTCACCTTTGGAGGTCTGATGACCTTTCTGGATAATATCTCTGCCTCTCTAACGCTAAGGCCTTTTTTTATAATCTTTCTTGCTGCTTCTATCTGGTTAGCCTTACCATCTATTGTAAGTATCGCCTTTGCGTGCCCTGTACTCAGAGAGCCATTATAAACAAATGTTTTTATCTCTTCTGGCAGTTTTAAAAGCCTGAGGTAATTAGCAATTGTTGCCCTGTCCTTTCCGACTTTATCAGAAAGATCTTCCTGCGTCATGTTAAAATCTGTAATCAATCTGCTGAAGGCCTCGGCAGTCTCGATGGGGTTAAGATCTTCCCTCTGGATGTTTTCTATGAGGGCAATCTCGAGTGAATCTTTGGATGCCACATTTTTTATCAGGGCGGGAATCTTTTTCAGTCCTGCGAGGGCTGCAGCCCTCCATCTGCGTTCACCTGTGACAAGTCTAAATGTACCATCTCCAACACGCGAGGCGATTACAGGCTGCAGCACCCCCTTTTCTTTTATAGATGCTGCGAGTTTCTTAAGCGAATCATCCCTGAATGCCTTTCTCGGCTGTTGTTCCCCGGGGAAGATGCGGTCAATATCCAGATAAATAACCTCCTCACCCTTTTCAGGTATTAAGGCTTCAAGACCTTTGCCTAATGCCGTTTTCATTCAACATCTCCTTTGCAAGGGATAGATAACCCTGCGCCCCCTTTGAGCGAACATCATACAAAAGTGCTGGCTTTCCATAACTCGGTGCCTCTCCAAGTGCGACATTTCTCGGAATTACTGTAGTGTAAACCTTATCACCAAAATATTTCCTAACCTCTGCAGCAACCTCCTGTGACAAATTATTTCTTGAGTCAAACATAGTAAGAATTATTCCTTCAATCTCAAGGTCAGGATTAAAAGAGCCCCTTACAAGCCGCAGCGTCCTTGTTAAAAGTCCAAGGCCTTCAAGCGCATAATATTCACACTGAACAGGGATTATCACAGAGTCAGCAGCAACAAGTGCATTTAATGTGAGCACACCCAGAGAAGGAGGGCAGTCAATAAAAATATAGCGATATCTCTCTCTGATTGAACTTATTGCATTGTATAACACTCTTTCGCGCCCTTCTCTTCCAACAAGTTCAACCTCTACACCCAGGAGATCTATAGTAGAAGGTAAGATACTTAGATGTTCCATGGAAGTCTTTTTTAAGGTCTTATTAATTTCACATCTCTCTGCATATACATCATATAGACTTTTATCAAGCTCATCCCTCGCTATGCCAAGTCCAGATGTACAATTCCCCTGCGGATCTGTATCAATAATAAGTATATCCTTTTCTGCAAGGGCAAGAGATGCGGCAAGATTGATGGCTGTTGTGGTTTTTCCAACCCCGCCTTTCTGGTTGACTATTGTTATAACTTTTCCCATAGTATTTTGCAGGAATAAAACTAAATTATTATAACAATAATTTGTGATATAATCCCCTAAATAGAGAGGAGGGAGAGTACCTTGTTATCTAAAATTTTTCCGATAATTTTTTTAATTATAATAACTCTACTGCCGATTTCTGCCATGGCAGGGGGAAAGGGGGGTAAAACAATGGTAAAGGATATACACTGGCTTGGGCATGATACATTTAAGATTGTTGGAGAAAAGGTTATATATACAGATCCTTTTAAGATTAAAAAGAAGGATACGGCGGATATTATCTTGATTACACATGAGCATTTTGACCACTGTTCGCCTGAAGATGTAAATGCGGTTCAGGGGCCGAAGACTGTAATTGTTGCAACCTCAGACTGTGCAAAAAAGCTATCAGGAAAGATAAAGATTGTTAAGCCTGGCGATAAGATTAATGTTGAGGGCATTGAGATTGAGGCCGTTCCTGCTTATAACACAAACAAGCAGTTTCATCCAAAAGACAAAGGGTGGGTAGGATATATCTTTGTTGCAAAAGGACAGCGCATTTACATAGCAGGAGATACTGATTATATCCCTGAGATGAAAAACCTTAAGGTAGATATAGCGCTTCTTCCAGTATCAGGCACATATGTAATGACAGCAGAGGAGGCCATAAAGGCAGCACTCGATATTAAGCCAAAACTTGCAATACCAATGCACTACGGTTCGATTGTTGGCTCAAAGAATGATGCAAAGAAGTTCGCCAAGGGTTTAAAAGGGAAGATCGAGGTGGTAATACCTCAGGAAGAGTAGTAGTGGAGATAGAACATATAAAAGAAAAGATAAAAGGCGATTTAGGAAGGGAGATTTTCTTTTATAAGACTGTTGGTTCTACAAATGTAATCGCTGCAGAGCTTGCCGAAAAAGGCGCTGCAGAAGGCGTGGTTGTGCTTGCTGACAGCCAGGAAAAGGGTAAGGGGAGACTGGGCAGATTTTGGATATCACCCCCTGGCGTAAACATATATATGAGCATTATCACGAGACCTGCGATAGATCCTGAAGATGCCACTCTTTTAACAGTAATGACCGCTGTTGGATGCACGATTGCACTTAGAAGAGTAACAAGCCTAAATGTTACAATAAAATGGCCAAATGATTTGATGGTTTCTGATAAGAAAATAGGGGGGATACTTACGGAAATGAAGACATACCCTGCGAAGATAATCTTTGCTATCGTAGGCATAGGTATAAATGTAAATATAGATATAGATGTATTCCCCGATGATGTAAGAAAGACAGCAACATCAATAAAAAATGAGACGGGCATATTATCTTCAAGGGCAGAGATAACTGCGGAAATCTTAAATGAAATAGACAGATGGTACAGGATTCTTAAAGGGATGGGTAAAAAGATACTCCTTACCGAGTGGCAGCGACTTACATCTACACTCGGCAGAGAAGTTAAGGTAACCATTGGTAAAGAAACCTTTATAGGCTTAGCTGAGTCTTTAGACGATAAAGGAAGGTTGATTTTAAGACTTCCGTCAGGGGAACTAAAGAGGGTAAGCACAGGGGATCTGACAATTTTAAGATAGATGTTAATCGCTATAGATATTGGTAACTCCTCGATAAATATAGGTTTTTTCACTGAATCGGGCCTTTTTGTTCAAAAAATTGACACGAGTCCTTTAATGTCTCCTTCCGGATATTTAGCGCTCCTCAACAGGTTTAAAAAAGAAAAAAATATAGATAAAACACCTGAAGGAATTATAATATCTTCTGTGGTGCCAGGTCATACCGACGTCTTGAGAGAGACTCTCAAAGGATTGGCATCAGTGGAGCCGTTAATAGTGAGTTGTAAGATTAATACAGGTCTTAAATTTAATATCCCTAATCCGGAGGAACTGGGCTCAGACAGAATTGCAAATGCCGCAGCAGCATATGAACTTTACAAGTGTGCTGTGGCAGTTGTAGATTATGGTACTGCTATAACAATAAGCATTGTAGGGAAGGATGCGGATTATATTGGAGGTGCAATTATGCCGGGTATCGGGTTGATGAATAATTCACTTGCAAAAGGCACTTCTAAACTATCAGTAGTTCCGCTCAGTCCCCCGGAATTGGCTCTCGGCACTGATACAATTAGATGCATTCAGTCAGGTTTATTTTATGGTACAGCAGGTGCTGCTGAAAGGATTCTGCGCGAAATAGAAAAAGAGGTTGGTTTTGGGTTAAAGGTTGTCTTAACAGGTGGATATGGAGGTATAATCTCAAAATTTATTAGAAGGAAACATGTTCTAAGGCCGCACCTTACAATCGAGGGGTTAAAGACAATATACATGAGGAACAAAGATGCAGCAAAATATTTAAGGGAGGCTGAATAATGGAAATCAGGAGTATTCTTTTCCCAACAGATTTTTCTGAGGGATCGTCACAAGCACTGCAGTATGCTGCTGATATTGCAAGACGTTATGGAGCCAAGCTTTACCTGCTTTATGTCGTTCATGAAATAGTTGAGGCAGGAGGGTGGTATGTCCCTCATCCATCAATGGACAACATTTACAAGGATTTAGTGAGAGATGCCCAAAAAGAATTGGATGAATATGGTCTCGAGGAGCTGGAAGGGCTTAATGGTATAGAACGCAGGGTTCTCAGGGGCGTACCTCATGAAGTGATTGTAAAATTTGCCAGTGATAACAGGATAGACCTTATAATTATTGGTACCCATGGCAGAAAGGGTATAGATAGAATACTTTTCGGAAGCACAGCTGCATACGTTGTAAGACACGCACCATGCCCTGTTCTTACTGTAAGGCTTCCGAAATACTAAGGGTAGTAAACTATGCGCGTATATCTCTCAGAGAATACATTTATTGATCTCCTCTTGAGTTCGGCAGAGGTATATAAGAAGGAATGTTTTGGTTTTCTCCTCGGGTACAGGCTTGAAGACCGATTTATAGTTGAGCATGCATTCAGTGTCCAGACAGCCAACAGAAGGCATAAAGGGGTTGTATACAACCAGAAAAACCACAAGAAGATAGAGACAATACTCGCAAGGTTTGATAAGTTACAGAAAATAGGCGACTTTCATTCTCATACACAGTTTGGTCCAACAAAGGGGCTTGCTGCACCAAGCACGGAAGATATTAATGAGATGGTTCCTGACAATATATACCTGATTGTTGCTATAAACAATAATGAAAAGACGATGCCATGGGGCGAAAATAGAGATGGTACCATATCCGGCTCTGTTAGCGAATTTTTCTTCAAGATATCCGCGCATTTTCTTAATGGCGCTACCTCTGTAAAACGGGCAAAGATACACTGTCCGTTCCCACCAGGGTTCTGAATTTAAATGATGAATTGGGGAATGGGAGCGGCTCAGGTTCTCTTCCATAATAAATGTGGCTGAACACTAAAGTTCTTGTTGTCGGCGGTGGCCCTGCTGGTGTCACTGCTGCAAGGGTTCTTGCAGAAAGCGGCGTAGATGTAATCCTGCTTGAAAGGAACCTTTCTTTTGTAAAGCCCTGCGGCGGAGGAGTCTCCCTAAGTGCCTTTGAAGAGTTGGGCATTCCAAAGACAACAATAAAAAAAGAAGTTAAGAATGTAAGGATCGTCTCACCAAAGGGTGAAAGGCTTGATATGGGGCTAAGAGATGGAAATCTTGCAATTGTTGAGAGGGGAGAGTTTGAAAGGGTTCTGCGAAATCGTGCAGAAGAACAAGGTGCAGAAGTAATAGAAGGGGATTTTGTCAGGATTATAGATGATAATGATAAAATATATAGAGTTGAGGCACGTGTTGGGGATGTAATGACCGAAATAGCCGCAGAGTATATTATTGCTGCTGACGGCGTGAACTCGAGAGTAAGGACTGCCATGGGAATAAAACCCTCAAAATCCCTTTTTACATTTTCTGAGAGGATAAAAGAAGTTGAAACAGGATTCTGTGAGTTATGGTTTGGTTCATCCCATGCACCTGGTGTTTATTCGTGGGTATTCCCGGCAACAGATGGGATTTCAGCCGGCACAGGTAGTTTCGAACCAGGAGAAATTAAAGTCCTATTTGGAAGATTCAAGCAGAGAAGGGGGATAATAGCAGAAGGTCGCAAGAGGATATACAGGATACCTATATGGAAAGGTAATTTATATAATAAAGGTAAGGTTATATTTGCAGGTGATTCAGCTGGTCAGGTTATACCCCTTATTTATGAAGGTATTTATTATGCAATGAAGGCGGGAGAGTTTGCTGCAGGGGCTATAATAGAAAAAAAGGTAGGTAATTATAAGAGGAGGTGGAAGGCCAGATTTCAGAAGAGATTTACCCTTATGGATAAACTTAGAGATTATTTTTTTAAAGACAATGCCTCTGCCGAGAGGCTTGTTGCCTTACACAGAAGGCCTGAGATTCAGGAGTTATCCTTGAGGCTCTGGATCAAGAAAGACAGTAGCATGGAAGGTTTCAAGGATTATATAAAGCTTTTCGGGAAATTCTTGAGTTGAGTTTAAGAAGATTTTTTGCCTACTCCATTGCAGTACACACTCTTATTATAATTGCTGTTATATTCTCTATACCTGCTATAAAAGAAAAGAGGATGGGAGAGGAATTCTTTACAAGGCTTGTTTCCCCTGACGAATTTTTTACCCAAATACCTCTTATCCCAGCCAAAGCCGGACCGAGGTCCGCACCTCATGCCTTGTCAAAGTCTGTTACACCTGCACCTATAGTAGAGGGTAATAAAAAGGTTCTTTCTACTCCCCATCTCCTTTCACCCCCTACTTATTCAGGACAGGGGATAGAAGAGAGGCCAGAGAGTAAAGGAGCTGTCCAGAAACCAGAGAAGTTGGGGCCTCCTACCAGAGAAAAACTCTTTGACAGAAGTATTATTGGTGATCTTGCAAAAAGAGAGGTGGAAAAAGAAGAAAAGGCAAAGAAAGAAAATACATTCACATTCGATACAAAGGGATACAAATTCCTGATATACAACAAAAAATTAAAAGAGAGGATAGAGAGTATCTGGATTTATCCGCCTGATGCAGCAGCACGGGGAATATACGGAGAACTGGTTATAAAATTTACCATAAAGAAAAATGGCAGGTTAGGGGCTGTTGAACTTATCAGGACATCGGGCCATAAAAATCTGGATGATGCTGCAATAAAGGCACTGAGAGATGGGGAGCCATATTGGCCTCTGCCTGATGAATGGGGTATGGAAGCCTATGCAATAGAAGGACACTTTCTTTATACTATTTACGGATATTATATAAGGTAGATTATAATAAGTTCTGATTTATGAGACCGAGACTTTATCTTAAACTGGGCGATGTGGTCAGGCACAGGCACTATCGTGCATGGGGGAATGGTGAGGTTATTGAGGAGAAACATTCAACCCTGCCAGGCGGGCTATGCCTTGTTAGGGTGTCATTCGAAGACGGCATAGAAAGGACATTTATAAATGACCTCAATAGTGAATGCTGCTGTTATTATGCAGGTCTGAGATTATAGGATTTTAAGAATAAGGATGAGACAGAAGAGGTCGCTCAATACTGAGTCTTTCTGCGATACTGTTGAATGCCCCATAGGCACACTGTATCTTGTATTTACAGGCAAGATACTTAGAGGGATAGACTTTAAAAAACCGGGAGAGCTCATTCGAAAAGGTAACGCACCTCCTCTCATAAAAAAGGAACTTAAAGAGTATTTTGAAAATGGCAGAGAGGAATTCACGCAAGAGATAGATTTCACTAAAGGTACAGAATTTGATAAAAAGGTCTGGCTTGCCCTGAAGGGAATTCCTTATGGAGAAACAAGGACATATAAATGGCTTGCTGAAAAGGTCGGGAGACCAACCGCCTTCAGGGCGGTTGGTCAGGCACTCAGTAGAAACCCGATACCCATCCTCCTTCCATGCCACCGTATTATTGAGTCAGATGGTTCAATCGGTGGTTACTCATCAGGCATTGATATTAAACGAAGACTGCTTAATATTGAATATTATGTAAGGTTAGCAAAAAAAATTAGCGGGATAAAAAAATTTTGAATATTTCTTTAATTGTGGTAATATTATTTCTATGGAACTTAAGGTCGGTGTAATAACGCATTTTTATAACAAAATAGGTGTGGCAGTTGTGGAGCTCTCGGAACCCCTGCAGGTCGGAGATACCATACACATCATCGGACATACTACTGACTTGACACAGAAGGTGGAATTCATCCAGATGGAGCACAAGAATATCGAGAGAGCAGAAAAGGGCCAGGGCATAGGCTTAAAGGTCAACGGGGAAGTTAAAGAGAAAGACCTTGTTTATAAGGTAACTGATTAGTAAGTCTCAATACCACGCTGCCTGTTTTACAGAAAATCGCTTAGTCTCCAATAAGCCCCTCCCGTTCCCGGCCTCGCTCCGCGAAGCGGGGCAGGCAAGAGAGGGGATAAATAGAGTAGTTCCTTCAATAAAAAGTATATTATGGATGAGATTGTTGTTTTCATAACTGCTTCAAATGAGGATGAAGCTGCAAGAATAGCAAAAGCACTTGTCGAGGCAAGGCTGGCAGGTTGTGTCAATATAATAAAAAACATCCGCTCTATCTATAGCTGGGAGGGGAAAATCGAGGATGAGCCAGAAGTTCTTATGATTGTAAAGACTCAAAAATCCCTCTTTGATTCACTCATGAAAAAAGTCAAAGAACTCCATAGCTATACACTCCCTGAGATAATAGCAATGCCTGTAGTCGAGGGTTCAGAAGATTATTTGAAGTGGTTAAGAGAGGTAACAGGTTAAACGATACTCATAAACCAGCCGCTTGAGAAATTTCTTGCAATGAAAGGACTTGGCGATGTAAAGATTATAATGAAGAAAACCAAGCTCACCGAAACTTATGCCTTTCAGCCTATGCTCGCCCTGAACCTCTTAACTTGACTATGTGTATATAATTTTATAAAATACACATGGAGGTGATAAATATGAGTACTACTTTAAAAGTAAGAAAACAATTTATACTTGATTCAGAAAAGATTAAATCTGTTAGAGAAATTACAAAGGCAAAAACAGATACAGAGGCTATAAATAAAGCATTAAACATTGTGATAGCAAATAGCAAGATTAAGAAAATGCTTTTGTCAATTAAGGGCAAGGGGAACATAAAAGACGTTTATGGCAGAACCTCTCGTTAAGGTTATTCTTGATACCTCAATATACATCCCTTTCATTAATGCAGGTATTTCTCATCCTATACTTGAACTTGAATATGGAACACCGCTACTTTATATGAGCGCAGTAGTCATTGAAGAACTCTATGCAGGTGCCTCTGATAACAATATTATAAAGCTCCTTGATAGATTATACGAGGCTTTTGAAGACCTTGGACGGCTAATAGCTCCTGATGCATCGGATTGGCAAAAAACAGGAAAGGTTATTGCAAGGCTTGGCCAGAAATATGGTTTTGAAGATAGATTTTTATTGAGAATTCAGAATGATATTTTGATCGCTCTTTCAGCAAGAAAAATTGGAGCGGTTGTGGTTACGCATAATATGAGAGATTTTTTAAGGATAAAAGAGTTTGTGGATTTTAAGGTTTATGGAGGAGTATAAAAAGTACTATGGGAAAAGTTTACAAAGACAAAAAATCAAGTGGATGTGCATTATGCAAGCCGCATAAGCATGGGTGGGCTCCGAAGAAGAAGGCAAAAATCATAGCTATTGCAAAAGAGATGGAGAAGGAGATAAATAGAGTAATCGGCAGTTCAGTCCAGAAGGATTAAAATATGTATGCAGTTATAGAAAAGAATATGTTGCATATCTCAGTTGCTAAATTTTACAGAATGGACTGGTATGGTAAGAATTGGTTGGATTCCGGAAAAGAAAAGTTTAACTTCAACTATGGATATCTTGAGATAGATGTACATAAAAATGGGAAAAAGTATTTGACCGGTTTTGTTATTGATCCGAGGGCATTTATTATTGACTATCTGAAAACGCGTTATAAGAAGACTCTGAATCTTCCAAGAAGGATTGAGTCTGTTTCAATAGATTCAGGCGAGCGCACAGAATTATTTTCAGTAGATTTTCTTAAGACACCTGGTTTTGTGATTGATGGAATGGAAAAGGATTTGATATTCCCTATGTTTGTGAAACAGAAGGGGGAAATAAAAGTACAGGGTTTTGAGGTTCTTTATCCCATTTCTGTAATTAAATACCTCATTAAAAGATTTAAATACAAAGGAACCACTTTTGTCAGAGAAGGAGAGGATGTTTACGACCTGAAAACCAAAAGGAGATGGAAGATTAAAAACAGAAAAAGAAGAGAGCTAACAAAGAAATAGATTAGAACCTAAACTCTCAGCAAAGCTACTGAGCTTCAATCTGTAAAACCCGGTGATAGGTCCATTGCCCTTACTTTTGTTTTAGCATTTCGGTATAATGAAAAGAAATGGAAAGCAAAGCTCGTGATAACATGAATGCTGCACAATTGCTGACAATAAATGGGCTTTATGATTCCTCAGCCTCTCGCGCCTATTATGCAGCTTACCTTGCGGCATGGTACCATTTGTCAAATATAGGAATCCAACCAGGGCATAAGACCCAAAAAGGATGCTACTACTGGCGCCATGATTTATTTCCAGAGTTATTATGTGATGAATACAAACTTGTCGGCCCTTTTCAGATGGAAAAGTTTGAATTGTTGTACTCTCGCCGTATAAAGGCTGACTATTATATCGATAGAGTCGAGAAAGAAGAAGCTGCCAATTCAATTCAACTAGCCTCCGATTTTGTTTTATTTTTCCTGGATAATAAAGGAAATCCTGAATGACACACAAAACACGCACTGAGGTATTGCGCCTTATTGAAAAAGCCACAAATTATTTGTATCCGCTTCGCTGGGTAGATGAAAAAACTACTACCGGGGATTTCGATAGGCGTGAAGTAGCTATAGATGTATTTCTTATTCCAACTGCCAATCAGATGGATTTTTTGACTCAAATAAGACCTATCCGGGGCTTGATTCGTGAGATGACAGGTCACCGTTGTATCTTTATATTTCATTCACCTGAAGCTACCATTGCCTACTATTCTCACCTTTTTCCCGTTACACGCGGCCTCCATCTTGTGAGAGGTGGAGGAATCAAACTTCCGTTACCAGTACTATACGGGACTGAGGGTAGACCTGTAATAATTGGCTCGCCCCAGTTTTATCTTAAGGAGGCTGCATGAGTCGTATCACCATCGGTACAAATTTAATTGAAGATTGTGATACCGCGATAACAATCTCGGGTGTTCCTCTGTTCTCTTATAAGAGAGAGCAGAAAAAGGTAAGCCTTTCGTTCGATGTCCCATGTCCTCCGGCTACTAAAGAGATTCAGATTAAAGACAATATAGTTCTTAAAGGGGACGTCACTTTAAAGGTAGATTCAAATTCTGCTTCTGTTAAGCTTGGGGACTCTCTCTTGATAGAATTATTGGTAAAGGGGGATACCACTATTGTTAATCTGGATCTCCGTCCACTGGGGCTGCGCATCTATACAGATTCAAATGCCTTCTATATTGGTAGTTCACAGCTTTCCCAAAACATCATTAAGCAATGTGCCAAGGGAATAACGATAGGTTGAATCTCGTTTCACCCAACCCTACATTAGACAAGAACACTTAAGCAATATAACCCTCCTGCTTTTCAAGCCCCTGCCCTGAACTCCTTAATTGACCATAGTATCTTATTAGTTATAAAATTATGCCAAAGTTTAACCCAAATTGAATTTAACTTATGAAGACTTGGACACATCCAGGCGGCAAACTAAGAGAACTTGGCGCTGAATCATTAACTGATGCTGAGTTATTATCCATCCTTATTTCCACCGGCACAAAAGGTAACCCCGCTGAAAAAGTTGCGCAGGAAATCCTTGATAAATTCAGCTCTTTCAAGGGTATGGCGAATCAGCCCCTTGAAAAGTTTCTTGAAATAAAAGGATTGGGAGACGTGAAGATCATCAGAATTGCAGCAGCATTTGAGATTGCAAGAAGGATTGTGAATCAGGTTTTGAAAGAATATAATAAAGATTAAAGGAAGTATAAGGAGGTATGTGGTGGCTAAAGTTAAAGATATGTCAGTGGCCGATCTTGAACACTTTATCGAATCAAAAATGCTTGAGTTCCTCGGAGACCCAGATGCTGGTCTTCAATTACGTGATGAATTCAAAAAGAAATTAAAACAGAGACTGAAAAGGGTTTCCAAAAGAATTTCTCATGAAGAGGTTTTAAAACAATTTGCCTAAGGTTGAATGGGAAAAGGGAGCCTTAGATGATCTTCAAAAGATTGACAGACCCATAGCAAAACGTATCCTAAATAAAATTACCTGGCTGTCTCAATATTTTGAGAGTATAGCTCCTGAATCCCTTTCCGGTGATTTTTCTGGAAGTTTCAAATTAAGAGTAGGCGATTGGAGAATCATATATACAATAGAATCTGACACGATTGTAATTAAGGCAGTCGGACACAGAAGAGAGATATACAGGCTATGAAGAAAACCAAGCTCACCGAAAAACCTGCAAAAGTTACAAGCCCCTTCGATACAACCATCCACAAGACCGAACGCACTGCAAATCAGAAGTTTGTTGAATGGATTAACCGGATTATCAAGGAGAAAAATCTATCCCTTGGTATTGCTGAACAGGAAACTGTAGGCGCTGACAGAAAACAGCCTGATATAATTATTTTTGAAAGTCCAAAGAGCGAGCGAGTATTGTGCCTCATTGAATTGAAGCCCCCATATTTCAGCCCCTTTGATGAAAAAGAACTCAAAAAACCTGCATGGGAAAAGGCCAATACGAGAAAGGCAAAATACTTTGCGACTTCAAATTTCCAATGGCTCATCTGGTTTAACACTGAAAAAACAAACAGGATGGAGCCTGAGGAAAGACAGGTTGTTGATAAATTTCATCTCTCAAACATCGAAAACCTTGATGATATTGAAGATGCAAGATTTAAAAATCCCCTTCTCAGGGGTATCGAAAAATTTCTTGAAGAACTTGTAAGGGTTCATACAGGAATAAAACCAGAACCATTATTACCAATAGATGAGTTCTTAATATTCAGGCTTCAGGAAAAGATATACCGCCTTGCAAAATACTATAAGGAAATCATCAGGGACAAAGCTCATAAGGATGCTGAATTTTCAAAAAAGCTCAAAAAATGGTTTATTGAACAACAATGGACATTTACCTATTCAAATAATGACTTTGAAAAGGCAGCAAGACAAACTGCTTATCTACTGATAAACAAGATCCTTTTTTATGATGTGCTTCAGTCCAAAAGATCAGGACAGCTTGATTCTCTTACTATACCGGATGACCTTACAAAAGGAGGGCTTCTACAAACAACACTTCAGGGATATTTCGATTATGTCCTTAAGGAAATCGATTATGAAACCATCTACAGCGCTGATTTTATTGATCAGATTGCCTTTCCTGAAAACAGGGCAGTTGTTGAGGAGATAAAAGAGCTTATCAGAATTCTCAAGAGATACGATTTCTCTAAAATAGGCTTTGATATTATCGGAAGAATCTTTGAAAGGTTAATCCCGCAGGAGGAAAGACATAATTTAGGTCAATACTTCACTAATCCAGATATTGTTGATCTTATCTTAGGATTTTGTATTAAGCATGAAGATGACACTGTGGTTGACCCGGCCTGTGGCGCGGGAACTTTTCTTGTAAGGGCGTATCAACATAAAAGATTGATGAATCTCCGTACACCTCATCAGGAGATATTGAAAACCCTCTGGGGTGTTGACATCGCTAAATTTCCTGCC
>Ga0210015_1000223_pt1 | contig 59861 bp, 55 predicted proteins | sample CryGeymeta201522_FD_185471 | JGI IMG/M metagenome (GOLD analysis project Ga0210015, IMG submission 185471) | Groundwater microbial communities from Crystal Geyser aquifers in Utah, USA - Crystal Geyser metaG 2015-22 (SPAdes) (version 2) | ecosystem: Environmental > Aquatic > Deep subsurface >...
CCCCTTGAACCCTTGAACCCTTGACCCCTTGAACCCTTGACCCCTTGAACCCTTCTGTCCCACTACATGTGGGTTAAAACGGAATTTCTAATATGGCGGCAAATAAACCGAATCATATGAGGTATATTGTTCTGTTGGGCGATGGGATGGCGGATCTCCCGATTCCTGAATTGGGAGGGAAGACCCCCTTGCAGGCGGCGAACACCTCGAATATGGACCGGCTCGCCCGAGGGGGCGAGATCGGCCTGGTCAAGACGATTCCGGATGGTTTTCTCCCGGGGAGCGACGTGGCGAACTTAGCGGTTTTCGGCTATGACCCTGCAAAATATTTTACCGGCCGGGCGCCCCTGGAGGCTGCAAGCATGGGGGTGGATCTCGGTCCGGACGATGTGGCCTTCCGGTGCAATCTGGTGACCATCGAGGATGCGGTCATGGTTGATTTCAGCGCGGGGCACATCAGCAGTGAGGAGGCCGCTGTTCTGATCCGGGATATCAACCAGGCCCTGTCGGATGACCGGGTCTCGTTCCATCCGGGTGTGAGTTACCGCCATCTCATGGTCTGGAGGAAGGGGAAGTCCGCCACCCTCTGCACGCCTCCGCATGACATCACCGGCAGGCCGATATCGGATTATCTTCCGTTCCAGGACGGATCTGAAATGCTCAAGGATCTCATGCTCCGTTCCCAGAACCTGTTAAAAGACCATCCGGTGAACCGCAAGCGGGGAGAAGCGGGGAAACGCCCCGCCAATTCCATCTGGCTATGGGGACAGGGGAGGCGGCCGAGCCTGCCCGCATTTAAGGAAAAGTACGGTCTCAGCGGTTCGGTGATCTCTGCCGTGGACCTGGTCAAGGGGATCGGGATCTATGCGGGACTGAAACCAATCCGGGTTCCAGGGGCCACCGGGTATCTGGATACCAATTACCGGGGCAAGGCTTTGGCGGCCGTTAAGGCCCTTGAGAACGGCTCGTTTGTCTATCTCCACGTGGAGGCGCCGGATGAAGCAGGCCACATGGGAAACATAGAGGAGAAGGTCAGGGCCATTGAAGCGTTCGATGAGCAGGTGGTCGGGACGGTGCTTTCGGGTTTGCAGAAGTTCGATTCATTCAGGGTCCTCCTGCTGCCGGATCATCCCACGCCGATCTCGATCCGGACGCACAGCAGAGAGATGTCTCCTTACGTGATCTATGACAGCCGGAAGGTCAAGGAGACCGGACAGGTCTACGATGAGATCTCTGCGAGGCAATCCGGCCGGGTGGTCAATCCCGGTTACCAGATCATGGACCGGCTGATCAGGGGAGATTAGATCATTATTTTTCGATCATCTCCAAAAGAGTGGGTGAAAACATCAGGGGTCAAGGGGTCAAGGATTCCAGGGGTCAAGTGAAGTGCTGAAAACATAAGGGGCCGAGGGGTAAAGGGGTCGAGTGAACTACTCAAACCCTTGAACCCTGGAACCCTTGAACCCACAAAATGGGAGAAGGATCAGAAACTATTATGTTGTCAAGAGTAACAACCTGTCCGCATAATGAAAGGTTTTTATGGGTTTGATCGTCCAGAAATACGGCGGAACCTCGGTTCGGGACATTGAGCGGATCCGCAGCGTGGCCGAGCGGGTCGGAAGGATGCGTGAGCAGGGGCACGATGTGATCGTCGTGGTTTCGGCCATGGCCGGAGAGACCGACAAACTGGTCAAATGGGCCGGGGAGTTTACGGAAATTCCGGACGAACGCGAGTATGATCTTCTCCTTTCTTCCGGGGAGCGGATCACGAGCGCGCTGCTCGCCATCGCCCTTCAGACCATCGGATATCCGGCCCAGTCCTTCACCGGACGGCAGGCCGGGATCATCACCGATTCTGCGCATGGAAAGGCGAGGATTGCGAGGATTACAGGCGAGAGGATACAAGAGGCGCTCGCTCAGGGGAAGATCGCCGTGGTCGCAGGGTTTCAGGGGATCGATGAAAAGTCCGATGTCTCCACACTCGGAAGGGGCGGTTCGGACACCTCCGCGGTGGCCCTGGCCGCGGCCTTTCATGCGGACCTGTGCGAGATCTACACGGACGTGGATGGTGTTTACACCACGGACCCGAACCTCGTCCCGGAGGCGAGGAAACTTGAGAAGATCTCCTATGACGAAATGCTCGAGCTCGCGAGTCTCGGCGCCAAGGTGCTGCAGACCCGCTCCGTGGAATTCGCAAAAAAATACAATGTTCCGCTCATGGTGCGGTCGAGTTTCAACGAGCATTCAGGGACATTGGTGACCCAGGAGGAATCAGACATGGAAAAAGTGGTTGTTGCCGGCATCGCCTACAACAAGGGAGAGGCAAAGGTCTCCATCATCGGGATCCCGGACCGGCCCGGCGTGGCCAAACGGATTTTCCGCTCCCTGGCGGATGCCAATGTCGTGGTGGATATGATCATACAGAATATCGGAAAGGACGGGCTGGCGGACCTGACTTTTACGGTTTCCAAAGAGGACAGGCCCAAGGCCGAGAAAATCATGCAGGAACTCAAGAATGATCTCTCGGCCCGTGAAATCCGTGTGGACGAGGATATCGTCAAGGTGGCCATCGTGGGAGTGGGCATGCGCTCACATACCGGCGTCGCGGCGAAGATGTTCGAGATCCTTGCCGATGTCGGGATCAATATCCAGATGATCAGCACCTCGGAGATCAAGATCTCCTGTATCCTTGCGGCAAAATATCTGGAACTTGCAGTACGGGAACTGCACAAGGCCTTTGAACTCGACAAGGAGCAGACCCTTCACGAGAAGCGTTATCCGTCCCGATAGAAGAAGCTTCAAGACCGGGTGAAGACGAACGAACCCTTGAACCCTGAAACCCTTTTGACCACTGCAACGGAGGGAAAACCAGACGTGAGCACACACACCAAGCCGCATGTGACGATCTATGATACCACGCTGAGAGACGGCACCCAGTCCGAGGACATTTCCCTTTCGGTTCAGGACAAGCTCCGGATCACCGGGTATCTCGATGATTTAGGTGTTCATTACATTGAGGGGGGATGGCCGGGTTCCAATCCCAGGGATATCGAGTACTTCAAATCCGTGCATCAACTCCCGTTGAAACGCTCAAAGGTCACGGCCTTCGGAAGCACCAGGCGCCGCGGCGTCACCCCGGGAAAGGACAGAAACCTCCGGCAGATCATGAAGTCCGGCGTGGAGACGGCCACGATCTTCGGGAAATCATGGGATTTCCATGTCCGCCATGCCCTGCATGTCTCCATGAAGGAAAACCTCGACATGATCTATGATTCGGTCCGCTACCTCAAGGCGAGGCTTTCCGAAGTCATCTACGATGCGGAACACTTCTTTGACGGGTACAAGGCCGATCCGGAGTATGCGATCCGGACCCTGCTGGCCGCCGAGGATGGAGGCGCAGACATCATCGTGCTCTGCGACACCAACGGCGGGACCCTCTCCCATGAAATCGGCCCGATCATGGAAGAGGTGAAAAAAAAGATCAGGACCCCGCTCGGTATCCATGCGCACAATGACACTGAGATGGCCGTGGCCAATACCATCACGGCCGTGAGGCACGGGGCCGTTCAGGTGCATGGAACCATCAACGGGTACGGGGAGCGGTGCGGAAATGCCAACCTCTGCTCCGTGATCCCGAACCTGATGTTGAAACTCAAGATCCCGTGCCTCGGCATGAAGGACCTGGCCAAGCTAAAGAAACTCTCCGGGTTCGTCTCCGAGATCGCCAACCTCCCTCACAACAAGCGCCTCCCTTATGTCGGGGATTCGGCCTTCGCCCACAAGGCCGGGATCCATGTGAGCGCGGTTAAGAGGGAGTCCGGGACCTACGAGCATGTCCGTCCGGAATCCGTGGGCAATCATCAGCGCATCCTGGTCTCCGACCTCTCGGGGAGAAGTAATATCCTGCACAAGGCACAGGAGTACGGCGTGGACATTGAAGGACGCTCAAAAGAGGTCAGGCAGATCCTCCGCGTGCTCAAACAAATGGAGAATCAGGGTTTCCAGTTTGAAGGGGCCGAGGCCTCGTTCGAGATCCTGATGCGCGAGGGCATGTCAAAGCAGAAGCGTTACTTCGACCTGCTTGGTTTCCGTGTGATCAACGAAAAGAAAGGGGATCAACCCACGGCGTGCGAGGCCACGATCATGCTGCGCGGGCCGGACGGCAGGGTGGTGCACGAGGCATCCGTGGGGAACGGGCCGGTGAACGCCCTGGACAATGCCCTGCGCAAGGCCCTGTATGTCTTTTATCCTGAGCTTTCCGAGGTCCGTTTAACGGATTACAAGGTCCGAGTCCTGACAGACAAGAAAGGGACCGGCGCCAGCGTGCGCGTGCTCACTGAATCCAGCGACGGCGTGGACCACTGGGGTACGGTGGGGGTCTCCGAGAACGTGGTTGAGGCCTCCTGGCAGGCCATGGTGGACAGCCTGGTCTATAAATTGATGAAAGCCGATGATCGAAGAAATTGGGACCATCATTGAAATCCATGAAGGCCGGGCGCTGGTCAGGACCGACCGGAGCAGCGCATGTTCCGGGTGCGCCTCCATGGGCTTATGCCATGTCACGGAATCCGGAGATGAGCGCACGGTTGAGGCGGATAACCCGGGCCATGCCGTGATCGGTCAGAAGGTCCGGGTAGCCGTTCCCACTTCAAGTTTTTTAAAAGGAACCTTCTTTCTTTATCTCTTTCCCCTGATCGGTCTCTTCTCAGGCATGGCCGCGGGTCTGTGGTTTGCGGGCCGGTATGCCAAGGGGAGGGAAGACCTCTTCGCCGCCGCCGGCGCCCTTATCGGCCTTCTCATCTTTTTCTTCCTGCAGCGCCTCTTCAACAAAAGGTTCGAACGAAACAAGGTTTTCCGTCCCCGTATTGTGGAGGCGCTGTAATAAATATTTATTCATTAAGACAGGGGCGTTTAAAACATTCTCGTGGAGAATAATCATTGATGGAACCCCGGCATAAGCCCAGAATAAAAACCGCCGAAAAAACTAAAGTATCGCACAGGGCGTCCAGCCTGTCCGTTCAGCAAAAACGTGTCCGTTCAAACAAAGATCGATTCCTGATGGGCGACAGCCCATATCATCTTCTGTTCCAAAAGATCCGGGACGCCATCTTTGTGGCCGATATTCGTACACGAAGAATCGTGGACGTGAATCTTGCCGCGGTCCGTCTTATGGGATATTCCCGGAAAAAACTTCTGACCATGAAGGCGGATCAGCTTCACCCTGAGTCGGTCCGGGCCGAGACCATGGAGGGCTTCAAACGTCATGCAGCCGGGTCCACAGAGGAAGTGGAGAGCCTGGTTCTGACTTCAAGGGGCAGAGAGGTCCCTGTGGGCATTCGAACGAGTGCCCTTAAAATTGAAGGGGAAAAGCGCCTTTTAGGGATCTTCCGGGATATCACAGAACGAAAAAATATGGAGAGGAATCTCAATGATCAGAAGGCTTTTTTTAATGACGTTCTTGAAAGCATACAGGACGGGATCAGCATCCTCGATAATGATCTGAATATTCTTTACACCAACTCCACCATGAAAAAGTGGTATGCACATAACCTTCCTCACACCGGCAGGAAGTGCTTCGACGTCTATCAGGGAAGGACCAAGCCCTGTGAGATCTGCCCAAGCATTCAAACCTTGAAAAGCGGGAAAGAGGCTGTTGAAATCGTCCCATATACAGGCGAAAAGGGTGTTCAGGGTTGGCAGGAGCTTTATGCCTTCCCGCTTGTGGACTCCATGACGTCCAAGGTGACCGGCGTCATCGAATATGTCCATGATATCACGGAACGCAGGAGGATGGAGGAAGCGCTCAGAGAATCCGAAGAGAAATACCGGATGATCTTTGAAGATTCACCCCTGGGGATCCTTCATATTGACCGGAACGGTGTCGTGACAGCCTGTAACGAACATCTTGCCCGGATCCTGGGGGCCGACAGAGAAAAAGTGATCGGGTTTAACATGTTGACCTCGTTGAGGAATGAAAAATTAAGATCCGCTGTAACCTCGGCGCTCTCCGGAAAGAGAGGATACTTTGAAGGGGAGTATCTGTCGGTCCTCGGGGGAAAACATTCGTTCTTAAAAGCCGATTACAGCCCCTTGCTTTCCGATGACGGTTCGGTCCTCGGAGTCACCGGCATTCTCGAAGACATCAGCCGGCGCAAAAAGGCCGAGGAGGCAGTGCTGAAGATTGCAAGAGGGGTTTCCGCCGAGGTGGGTGAAAAATATTTCCGTTCCATGGTGGAACACCTGGCAAAAATATTGGAGGCCGATTATGCGTTTATCGCCGAAATTATGGCGGATCAACCCCATATGATCAGAACGATTGCCATGTATGCCGACGGCGGCATCGTAGATAACGTCGAGTTCAATCTTCAGGGCACGCCCTGTGAATCCACTCTCGGGAAAAGCGCCCATTCTTATTCCAGAGACGTACAGAAGCTGTTCCCTGAGTGTGAGTTGCTGGTGAAGATGAATGTCCATGCCTATATCGGGATTCCGTTATTTGACTTGACGGGGCGGTCGCTCGGCATTATGGTGGTCATGTTCAAGAGTGCCGTCAATAATATCAAGATGATCGAATCGACGCTGCAAATCTTCTCGGACCGAGCCGAGGCCGAGATCGAACGGCGGCTATCCGACGAGGCGTTAAGAGAGTCCGAACGCTCCTACAGAACACTGGCGCAGAACCTTCCCGCTGTCGTTTACAGAATATTTCTGAGAGAGAACAACCGGATGCATTTTTTCAATAATCTGCTCAAAACCATGACAGGCTATTCCGAGGAGGAACTGAGTCATGGCAGGGTCTGTTCCATTGAGCCGCTGATTATTTCCGAACAAAGACAAGGGGTGATCCGAGAGATCGAGCGTGCGCTTTCAGAAGAGAGGCGGTTCTCAGTCGAATATCCAATCAGGCATAAGGATGGAACGATCCGGTTCTTTCTTGAAAGGGGAACCCCTGTCTCCGGTGCGGACGGAAAGCCGCTCTATATTGACGGATTAATCTATGACATCACCGAAAATAAACGGATGGAGGAGGAACTCTCCCGGGCCCAGCGGCTTGAGACTGCCGGAAGGATCGCAGGGCAGATCGCCCATGATTTCAACAACCTTCTCTCTCCGCTGATGGCCTATCCTGACCTGATGCGTATGGAATGTGCGGAGAAGAACAGCAAACTTTTACCTCTCCTGGACCAGATGCAGTCTGCAGCGATTCAGATGGCGGAGATCAACCAGCAGCTCCTGACCCTGGGAAGGAGAGGGCACTACACCCTGGAAGCCGTCCATCTGAACGCGGTGATCGAAGAACTGCTCGGATCCATGCCGATCCCCCATACCGTGACCGTGGAGAAAAAATATGATCCCGATCTGCTGCCGGTCAAGGGCGGATCGGCACAGCTTTCACGCGTGTTCACCAACGTCATCGCCAATGCCGTCGAGTCCATGGCGGATGTCGGGACGTTGAGGATCGCCACAAAGAATGTCTATCTGGACCAGCCTTTGAAAAGCTATGAAACCATTCAGGGGGGGGAATATGTCCGGGTTGATGTTGAAGATACCGGATGCGGTATTTCCCCTGAAATCATCAACAGCATTTTCGATCCGTTTTTCACGACCAAGAAGGCGGACAAGAAACGGGGCTCCGGCCTCGGCCTGAGCGTGGTCAAGGCGGTGATCGAAGACCATAACGGCTATATCGGGATAGTGAGCCGGTCGGGCAAAGGAACGACATTCTCCCTCTATTTTCCCATCACCCGGGATGTGGAATTCCAGGCAAAGGCGGCGGAGGAGATTGCCGGAGGGAGTGAGCGTCTCCTGATCGTGGATGATGACCCGGTCCAGAGGGAGGTGATCAAACGCCTCCTCGATCAGCTCGGCTATAAAGTCCATGCCGTGGAAAGCGGAGAAGAAGCGGTGGAATATGTCAAGGGGCATCCGCAGGACCTGCTGATCCTGGATATGATCATGGATGGGATCGACGGGACCGAGACCTTCCGCAGGATCCGTGAGTTTCGTCCCGATCAAAAGGCGGCCATCCTTTCAGGTTATGCAGAAACCGAGCGTGTGGCCGAGGCGCAGCGTATGGGAGCGGGGATCTATATTAGAAAACCTGTGGATCTGAAATCCCTCGCCAGGGCCGTCAGGCTTGAGATTGATCAATCATAATTTATACCGCTTTGCCGTGAGGTGACTTAGTGCCCCTATTCGTAAATACGGTGGCATTCGAGCGCCGTAGGGCGGGCTCCTCGGCGTTACGCTCCTTGCGGTGTGCCAGAGGGGTACGCCTCAGTCGCGTGCCTTGATGAGACCACCCTACGACCCTCTACCGGTAAACGAGTACAAGTCGGTACGTCACCCTATTTACGAACAGGACCACTTAGATCCGCCTGTCATCAAAAAAGAGTTGTCAAATCCATATTTTTGGGATAAAAATAACGGCACATCGAGAAGAACCGGGAACCGGATGGGTTCCTTAATATGTAAAAAAATAGGAGAATAAGAAATGAAAAGCTTCAAACAATTCACGGTGGCATTCGTCATCATCCTCGCCTTTATAGGCGGCATGCTTTATGCGGAATACGGCGGTTCCATTCATTCAGCCGGCGCGGCTTTTGACTTTTTCAAACCCAGGGTGGAGGCCAAGCCTGAAGAAAAGCCTGCTCCGACCCCTGAAAAGACGGCCCCGCAGCCTGGCATCACACAGGCGCCGCCCTCGTTCGTGGAACTGGTCCGGAAGGAAAAACCGGCCGTGGTGAACATCAGTACTACGCAGATCATCAAGCAGAAGGGGTTCACCCATCCTCCACTCGGCGGGAGACAGAGCCCGTTTGACGAATTTTTCGGGGACGATTTTTTCAAGAGGTTCTTCGGTGATGTCCCGCCCAGGGAATTCAAGTCCAAGAGCCTCGGCTCAGGCTTCATTATCAGCGGGGACGGGTATATCCTGACCAACAATCACGTGATCGAAAACGCCTCTGAGATCAAAGTGAAACTGACAGACGAAAAAGAGTTCGATGCCAAGATCATCGGCCGTGACGCCAAAACCGATATCGCACTGATCAAAATAGAAGACAAAGACAATCTGCCGGTCGTGAATATCGGAGACTCGGATCAACTTGAGATCGGTGAATGGGTGGTGGCCATCGGGAATCCCTTCGGTCTGGAGCAGACCGTGACCGCAGGGATCGTCAGCGCCAAGGGACGGGTGATCGGCTCAGGGCCGTATGACAACTTCATTCAGACCGATGCCTCCATTAATCCGGGCAACAGCGGCGGACCCCTCTTCAATATTCGCGGGGAGGTGATCGGGATCAACACAGCCATCGTGGCCAGCGGGCAGGGGATCGGGTTTGCCATCCCGATCAACATGGCCAAGGATATTCTCCCGCAGCTCAAGGATAAAGGCACGGTGACCCGAGGCTGGCTTGGGGTCATGGTCCAGCATATCACCCCGGATATAGCGGAGAGCCTGCATTTAGAGGGCAAAGAGGGCGCCCTGGTCGCAGACGTGGTCAAAGGAGGGCCTGCTGAAAAAGCCGGGATCAAACGCGGGGATGTCATCCTGGAATTCGACGGCAAGCAGATCGGGAAGATGAGGGATCTTCCCTCTGTGGTCGCCTCAACGCCTTTAGGAAAAGAAGTCAAGGTGCTGATCCTGCGGGAAGGAAAGGAAAAGACCTTGACGGTTACGATCACCAAGCTTGAAGAAGAAAAGACGGCTTCTTCTGAGACCAAAGAAGAAGCCGGAGATTTCGGAATGAAGGTTCAGGATCTCACTCCTGAAGTGGCCGACTATTTTAATTTGCAGGAGACCGAAGGTGTGGTGATCGTGGACGTGGACAAGGACGGCGCCGCGGCCGAGGCCGGGATGCAGCCCGGAGATTTGATTTCGGAGGTGAACCAGAAGCCGGTCCGCTCCCTCAAGGATTACCGGGAGGCCGTCTCACTCAAGAAAGCGGGTGAGCCTTCCCTCTTCTGGATTAAAAGAGGTGACAATACCCTTTACTTCGCAGTCAGGAAACAGAAGTAATAAACGGTTCACCCCGTTAGAGGCCTTAAGGCCTCTAACGGGGTGAACTTGAGTGAGACCTTCCATACTTAGTGGTCCTGTTCGTAAATATGGTAACGTACCGAGAGGGTCGTAGGGTGGTCTCATCAAGGCGCGCGACTGAGGTGTACCCACTGTGGTACGCCGCAAGGAGCGGAACGCAGATGAGGCCGCCCTACGGCACTCGAATGCGACCGTATTTACGAATAGGGCCACTTAGTCGGAAACTTTGGGTATGATTTTCGGCTTGTATCCCAGGATGGGGTCAATCACAGGCGCATAGCCGGCAGGAACCGGGAAGGGGAACGTCACGATCTCATAAACACCGGAGAGTTCCCTGAGGACGAAATATCCGATTCCTATAAAGAAACCGGAAACGTAACCATAGGAACTGTCGGTGTCAATGGACCTTTTGATGGACTGCTTTGGAATCTCCACCACACCGAAGGCGGTATTGAGGACCCCGCGGCCCAGTTTATCAACGGCAAGCACCAGGTTGTTGGGCGGGTAATCGTTGCTGTTAATCAAGGTGACGGCATTCTGATTGTCGTCTGCAAACAATGAAGCGGAAAGCCCAAATGAGATCATCATACATGAAAAAAAAATCATGAACCATTTCATAGAGTTATCCTCCTATTGATCAGGTTGTTGATTAAGTCCATAGTTATTGTATATGGAATTCCTATGATTGTAAACTAATTTTTTTATGAGTGAAAAAAGGGAAACGAATGGCTCCTGATCAAGAAAAAAGACGACCCTTCCATTGATCCATGGACGCTCAAGTCCGAGATGACTCAAGAGAGAATTCGTCTTCTCAAGGAGAAGATCCTGCCCTGCGATTCAGTTTCCTGAATATAGAGGCGCCGTCAATCCTCTACATAATATCTTTCATAGTGACCATCAATGTACCTGCCGGAACGGTCATAATGTCCAGGAATCCAGACGGATTCCCAGTAACCGCTCTCCATCTGGCGTTCCGAATAGTATTGTTTTCTATAATGTCGGGTTTCAGGCGGGTAGCAGGGTGGGGGGGCAGGCCGGTATTCATAAATCACGGTCGGCGCAGGGTAGACATAGGCCGGTTGCGAATATCCGTAACCTGCCGGACGGTTGAACAGGTGGTCCAGAACCATATAGGAGGCGGCTCCGATGGCGATTCCCTGCCAACGGTGACGGCTTCTTTCGCCTGCTTCTGCCGGTGATAGGACTGAAAGACTGAGAAAGCTGATCAGCATAGCGGGAATCATCCATTTTTTCATAAAGGTCTCCTTTCCTTTTATTTTTTTCAAATAGATCTTTTTTGTTCCCTTTTGTCTATCCTTTATCCTTATGCCTATAATAACGATCAAAAGAACTTTTTATTCACCGGGGACCTTTTTCCTGCATTCGGAATTCATAAACCATTGAAAGGCGTTTAAGACTAAGCTGTGTGTGATCTCCCCATTCTGAATGAGTTCGGAAATCTTTTCCAATGGGATCAGGCAGACATCAATATCCTCTCCAATGTCCAGTTTTTGTTCACCGATCCGGCAGACGTTCCTGGCAAAGAACGTATAGCACCGGTTGTTCATGAAGGCCGGGTTGGGATGAGCCATCCCCAGGGAGAAGATCTCATCGCTGTCATACCCGGTCTCCTCACACATCTCACGCCTCGCCGCTTTGAGCGGGGAGCCGTCTGAAGAATCCACCAGCCCTCCGGGAATCTCAAGGGTAAAAGAACGAATCCCGGCCCGAAATTGACGGATCATCACCACGTGATGGTCGGAGGTCAGGGGGATGATGTTGACCCAGTCCATGGTCTGGAGGATATAAAAAGGGTACTGGTCCCCGGTTCTGGGGGAGATATAGGTCTCCCGCATGAGATCAAAGATACGGAAGTGCTGGATGCATTCGCTTCGGATCGGTTTCCATTCGCGTAACATATTTTTTACTCTATCATGTTTCGGTCCGGTAATAAAGCGCTTTTTCAACAGGGAATCAGGAGGTGAAAAACATGGATTGACAGGAATATTATTGCTGAAGTATCATAAAGTTACAAGGAAGCGCATCCGGTCATGATCTTCTGTTCTTAACGTTCCAAACGTCTATCACCGCGATGGCCCGGGGATGTTCATCCGAATGAGGGGTGCAAGAGACGAAATGACAGTCAAGATCGGAATTATTGATGATGATCAGGGGAGTGTTCAAGCCCTCAGTGAATATGCCGTGACCCTCGGCTATGAGGTGGTTTCCGCACGGGACGGGGAGGAGGGTTTTCAGCTCTTTACCCGGGAAAGGCCGGACATCCTTCTTCTGGACGGGCTCCTTCCTAAACTTCACGGTTTTGACCTGTGCAGGAAGATTAAGGAAATGCCGGAAGGCAAAGAAACCCCGATCCTCCTCATCTCCGGCGTCTACAAAGGGCACAAGTACCGAATGCAGTCCTCCAAGGAATATCTCGCTGACGGTTATTTTGAAAAACCTCTAAATGTCCAGAATCTTTTTACCCGCATCGAGGATCTGACGGGGAATCGGGCCGATGCAGGTGAAGGACTCAACACGGCCCGGCTTCACTTCAAAAAATTAAAAGACGGGACCATTCTACGTCTCCTGCACACGCTATACGGTGAGAACAGAACCGGAATTCTCTACCTGGAAAAAGGGAATATACGGAAATCAATCTATTTCAAGGATGGTTATATCTCCTTTGCCGTCTCCAACCAGAAAGAGGAGCGCCTCGGAGAACTCCTTCTATCCGATCACAAAATCTCGCCTATGCAATACAGTGAAATCTCTCAGACCATGAAAGAGACGGGAAAACGTCTCGGTTTGCTCCTGCTCGAATCGGGCAGGATAGATGCCGCCACGCTGGAGACGTATTTGCAAAGGCAGTTAACCAACATCCTTCACAGCGTCTTCACCTGGAATTCCGGGTATTACGATTTTGTCCCGTCCACGGATCATGATGAGTATATCACACTGAAAGCGGCTCCTGCACAGGTCATCATCCGAGGAGTGCAAAAGACCTATACGGCGGAGATGCTGGAACGCCATTTCCCTGAGATTCATACCGTATTCGTCCTCTCTTCCGACCCCCGTTTCCGTTTTCAGAATATCCAACTGAATGAAAAGGAAGAAAAGATCCTCTCTCTGGTGGATGGAAGCCGTTCGGTGGAGGAGATCGTCCATCAGGCGCAGCTCCCATCGGTTATGGTCAGGAAGTTCCTCTATGCGCTTTTTTTATGCCGGATCATCCATAAAAAAGGCGCAGAAGAGATGACAGAAGACGATGTGGATCTCATGGCCGGTCATGGCGCCGAGCCCTTGATGGATGAGGACCAAAGATCGTCCATCCTGAGGAAATATATCCAGGTGCAGTCACAGAACCCCTACGAGATCCTTGAAATTTCAAAGACAAAAGATAAGAAACTGATCAAACAGGGCTTCATGAAAATGGCCAAGACCTACCATCCGGACCGTTATTTTCACAAGCTGGATGATAAATATAACGACTATATCAAGGTGATCTTCCAGAGGATCAACCAAGTTTATCAGGAACTCCTTCAGAATATATCAAAAACAGAAAAGGAGACCTTGAAAGCCGCCCCTTCGGATCCGTGTCTCAGAGAGCCGCCGAAAGATGAAAGTATATCCCGGGCAGAGCATTTCTTCGAGAAGGGGATGGCCCTTTCCCGGCAGGGCGACCTTGAAGGGGCTCAGAATGCCTTGATTTCAGCCATCCAGGTCCATCCCAAAGAGACCGAATATCATATCCAACTGGGGCTGATATTCATGGAAGGCGCGGATGAACAGCCGGACCGGTTGGATCTGGCGGAGAGCGCCTTTAACTATGCCATGAACCGCTCATCCCGTGATGCCCGGCCGTTTTTCTATCTGGGATGCGTGTACAAGGTCAGGGACGATACCGACCGGTCAGAGCAGATGTTCTCCCGGGCGCTGGAGAGAGACCCGAAATATATTGAGGCGATGAGGGAAATCCGCCTGATCCACCTGCGCAAGAAAAAGAGTATCAAACAGATCTTACAAGAGATGATCGGTATCCAATAGGTCCCGAACTTGCATTTTCTTTCTTCACAAAGTATAATACCATCCATAAAAATGCGGTAGTATTCCAAGGGGAGGATATATGAGAGGGCGTACGTCCTGCATAGGAATGCTGCTCTTTATCTTGACCATGGATGTAGGAGGGGATGCTATGGGATTTGAAATCAAAAGTCCGGCGTTCCGGCAAGAAGGGATGATCCCATCCGGATTCACATGCGACGGGGAGGATGTCTCACCTGGGCTGACCTGGTCGGACCCGCCCAAAGGAACCCGGTCGTTTGCGTTGATCTGCGATGACCCGGACGCTCCCATGGGAACCTGGGTGCACTGGGTTGTCTATAATATCCCGCCGGACAAGCGGGGTCTTGAAGAGGGCTTCCCGATGGATGAAAAACTGCCGGATGGCACGATTCAGGGAATGACGGATTTCCGGAAGGTCGGGTACGGCGGGCCCTGCCCGCCCGGAGGCACGCACCGGTACTACTTCAAGCTTTATGCGCTGGATACCGTCCTCTCCCTTTCTCCTAACGCTGCAAAGAAGGAACTTCTTGAGGCCATGAAAGGCCATCAGCTTGCTGAAGCCCAACTCATGGGCCGCTACAAACGCAAATAGGATTTTTTTCATGTCATCTTTACGCAAGAAGATACTTATTCCCATTCTGTTTCTGCTCGGCCTGTTGCTGATTTTCATGCTGCAGAAACATCCCGGAAGCGATATGGTGAGCATAGAACCGGGCAAATCCGCTCCGGATTTCATGATCAAGGATCTTAAAGGAAACGCAGTGCGTCTATCGGATTTTCGGGGCAAACTCATTTTCCTGAATTTTTGGGCCACATGGTGTCCTCCGTGCAGGGAAGAGATGCCTTCCATAGAGGATCTTTACCGGTCCATGCAGGGCCGGCCGTTTCAAATCCTGGCGGCGAGCGTTGATGATGATCCGAGCCAGGTGGAGGGCTTCCGGAAATTCGGAGGTTATACCTTTCCCATGTTTATGGATCAGAGACAAGAGGCGGCGGCCCTATACAGAACCACCGGTGTCCCTGAGACGTTCCTCATCGGTCCGGATGGAACCCTTCTCTACAAAGTCATTGGGCCTCGGGACTGGACGGATCCCCAAATAACCGGGGTCTTCGAGCAGATCCTTTCTAAAATAAATACGAATCGTCAACCCTAAGGGCCTTTCTGTGTACCGGCGGCAAACCCTGTTCAATCGCTGTTCCCGGCGCCTTTGAAAATTACCCGAAAACAAGCATGAAATAGGCTTTCCTAAATGACGGCGCAAGGAAGAAAGGGACTGCCGGCACTTACAACCTTCCTATTTATTTGGGAAAACATATTATTTTATTCTTGACAGAAGAAAGGGCTCCATGCTAAGTTATTATTAAATAAGTGAATATCTGTTCCATCCTTCAAGACTTGATTTTCAGTAAGGCGATAAAACCGCTTCGAGAAAAAATGCTGGAGGGAGAAATGACAAAGGCAGAACTGGTGGAGACTGTCGTTGAGAACATAAATGGTTTAACGAAGAAGCAGACTGAAGTCATTGTGAACACGATATTTGACAGTATAAAAGACGCCCTGGCACGCGGCGACAAAGTGGAACTGAGGGGTTTCGGAAGTTTCAAGATTCGCGAAAGACGATCCAGGGATGGCCGCAACCCCAAGACCGGCGATCTGGTCCAAGTCCCTTCCAAGAGAGTCCCTTTTTTCAAGGCAGGGAAAGAACTCAAGGTTCGTGTAGACAGTTGATTCCAAATCATTAAAAAGATTTGCAAATTTTAAACAAGCCTCCAAAGAGACCCGGTCATGGATCGGGTTTTTTAATTTATGGTATTATAATATTCTATATTGAATTCTTTTTTCTTGACTCCCTAAAATAATCATGTTAATAATTGATCAATTTTCATACAGTTGAATTTTGTTTTTCAGGGAGGATGATTGTGGGATCAGATAAAATCGTCGTTTTAAATGATCAAAATTTTAAGGAGGAGATCAAATCCTCCCAAGTGCCTATCTTGGTTGATTTCTGGGCCGAATGGTGTGCGCCATGCCGGATGATTGCTCCCATGCTGGAGGAGATCGCCGAGGAGTATAATGAAAAACTGAAGATTGGAAAACTCAATGTCGATCAGAACCGAACCATTGCCGCGCAATATGGGGTGATGTCTATCCCGACGTTGATTCTTTTTAAGGATGGTGAGATGGTGGAACAGATGATCGGCGCCCAACCCAAAGAAAATCTGCTCAAGATTATAAAGTCGGCGCTTTAGGTTTCCTTCCCAAGTGAGGAGATATCCAATGGACTACGAGAATGCAGCGGAGCTGCTCAAGATCATGGGGCATCCAACCAGGTTAAGGATTCTGATGCACTTAAAAAACGAGAACAAGTGTGTTAAAAATATATGGGAGAGTTTGTCTCTTCCGCAAGCCAATGTTTCTCAGCATCTCATCCTGATGAAGAACAAGGGTATTCTTAATTCCGAAAGAAAGGGTTCACAGATTTGTTATTTCCTGAATAACAAAAGTGTGATGAACATCCTCAAATACCTTGAGGGCGGGAGCGACGGCCTGAATCCATAAAGGCCGCCCCAAGCGCTTTCCCCTTCATCAGGCCTTCATTCCAAATTCTATTGTCCACCCCTGACCAATATGTTATAGTAACTTTTCTTATTTTCAGCAGAGAAGACGTATGTCTTGTCAGCATATCTTTTTAAATATTTGTTTCATGCAATCGTTTTCCTGATCCAGCTCGAATAGAAGAGTCAACATGAGAAGACATAAGGGAATTGCCAGAGCGGCCGGGATCATCGGCGCCTCTACGCTCATGAGCCGGATCATGGGGTACGTCCGGGATATGGTCATGAGCGGCCTTTTCGGCGCAGGCATGATGACGGATGCCTATATCGCAGCCTTCCGGATTCCGAATTATTTGATCAGGATCTTCGGAGAAGGGACTCTGAATGCGTCCTTCGTCCCTGTCTTTACGGAGACCCTGAACCGGAAAGGACGGGAGCATGCATGGGATCTGGCGAATGTCGTGATCACGGTGATCTTCACCATCCTATCATTGTTTGTGATCCTCGGTATGATCTTCACACCAGGCCTGGTCAAGGCCATTACGCCCGGATTTACCAAGGACCCCATGCAGTTCAACCTTACGGTTCTCCTGACCAGGATCATCTTTCCGGTGGCGGTTTTTGTGGGGCTTTCCGCTGCATCCATGGGGATCCTGAACTCGTTGAACCACTTCGGATCACCGGCCATCGCCCCATCTTTTTTCAACCTCATGATTATCTTATCCGCGCTCTTTCTGAGCCCGCATCTCCCGGTCCCGATCACGAGTCTCGCCATCGGGGTCCTGATGGGAGGACTCCTGCAGATATCGGTACAGGTCCCCTTCCTGATCAGAAAGGGGTTCAGGTTCAGGTACCGGCTCGATCTTGCCCATCAGGGGATGCGGAAGATTTTCAGCTTAATGGTCCCCGGCGTCATCGGCCAAAGCGTCCTGCAGATTAATCTCTTCATAGGGAATCTGCTGGCTTCCTTTCTTCCCGCGGGAAGCATCACCTATCTTTTTTTTGCAGACCGGCTTGTACAGTTTCCACTCGCCGTATTCGGGTTTTCTGCGGCCACGGCCATGCTTCCCGCTCTCTCCGTTCATGCCTCCAATAAAAATATCCCGGAGATGGTGGAAACCCTTTCAAAAGCCATGAGGATGGTCCTCTTTCTGATGATCCCCTCCATGATCGGGCTTCTGGTCCTGAAGACGCCGATCGTGAATACCCTCTTTCAAAGGGGGAGTTTCGGGGCGGCTGCCACTCAGGGGACGGCATCCGCCTTGATGTTTTATTCATTAGGGCTTTGGGCGTTTGCCGAGGTCCGCATGGTCGCACAGACCTTCTACGCCGTGCAGGATACCTGGACTCCCATGAAAGTAGCGGCCCTTTCGCTCCTGGTCAACCTTCTCCTGAGTCTGTTTTTGATGAGGTATCTTCAGCATTCAGGACTTGCCCTGGCCAATTCCCTTTCTTCCATGCTCAATGTATCGGTGCTGATCTGGATCTTAAGGAGGCGGATCGGACCTCTTCAAGGGAGGATGATTTTCCGTTCCGTTATAAAAATCTTCTCGGCCTCGCTGGTGATGGGGATATTTGCCTATTACGGCGCCTACCATGGCGTGGAGGGAAACCTGTGGTTATCATCCGGCCATGCCCTGAAAAAAATATTTTACCTGGGAAGGGGAATCCTCATGGGTGTCGCATCCTATGTCATCCTGTGTACGGCCTTGAAGGTGGAAGAGTTCGAAGTCATGCGGAAATGGATATTCAAGATTCCTGCGGAAGGAAAGAGTAAGGTCTCATAAACCTGTGATGAAAAGAAAGAGAACTTCAAAAAGAACGGCCGGAAGATCTCAAAAAAATCGTGGACGATTCTGGATATCCTGGTGGGTTTTTCTGGGGCTTCTGGTCTCAGCCATATCGGTTCTTCTTTATCTTGAAATTTATCGTGAAAGACTCCAGCAATGGATCCACCCCGTGCCCGAAAAGGAGGAGCCCGGGAGGGCTGCTTCCGAACTGGACAAGGCCGGCCGTCTTTTTGACGAGCATTGCCGGTCTGTTTTTGAAAAAGCGGGGATGGATTCCCAGTTCATCATGATCCGGCAGCATCCGGAAGGACTGGGCGGCGGGACATTTATTTTCAAACGTTACGAAGTCCGGATCACTGTAAAAGATAAAATATCCGAGCTGGAAAGAGCATTGGATCTTGCGGCCGGAAGCCTGCCGGGGGCCACCATGCTGATCCGGAAGGAGATATCCGGCGGGGAGGAACGCACAACCCTGAGTCTTAGGATGCGGGAACGGGTGATCCGCCAGGTAGTCCTGATTCCTCAGGGAGAGGCTGTCTTCCAACCCTCTCCCTCTCCGGCGCCTTTCAGGGTGGCCATTATCGTTGATGATATCGGCCTCAGCCTTGTGCCGGTCAAGATGCTGTTATCCCTGGACCAGCCGATCACCTTCTCGATCATCCCGGGGCTGCAACATTCCTTGGATGCCGCCGGCTTGATCCATGAAAAAAAAAGAGAGATCATGCTTCATATTCCCATGGAGCCTTTGAATTATCCCCGGAAGAATCCCGGAGACCGATCGCTTACGGTCAGCATGGACCCCGAAGAAATCAGGAGACGTGTGGGTGAACTGATCCAAGAGGTCCCCTATCTTTCCGGGGTGAATAACCATATGGGATCCCGATTCACCCAGGATCGTGGACGCATGTCCGTGGTGCTTGAAGAACTCAAAAAAAGGAACCTCTTCTTTATAGACAGTCTGACCGTAAAGAATTCCACGGCCTATGATGAATCTCTGCGTCTCGGCGTCAAGTCCGGCAGGCGGGACATCTTCCTCGATAATCTTGATCATGAAGAATCGGTCATCCAACAGATCGACCAGTTGATCCGGCTGGCTAAACGCAGGGGTTATGCCATTGCCATTTGTCATCCCAAGGAGAGCACCATCAAGGCGCTGAAGGATTCCATGGAAAAGTTCCGTTCTCAGGGAGTCGAAATCGTGCCGGTCTCCGAACTGATCGGTGTTTCCTGAAAGGGTTCATCAGATGCTTTGCCTCGGTATAGAGACATCCTGCGATGAGACCTCGGCAGCCGTGGTCGAGGATGGAAGGAAGATCCGGTCCAACATCATCGCCTCACAGACGGAGATACACGGAAAATATGGCGGCGTGGTCCCGGAAATCGCGTCCAGACATCATGTGGAACAGATCTCGCAGGTGGTGGACCTTGCTCTTGAAGAGTCCGGCGCCAAGCTGAATCAAATCGACCTGATCGGGGTAACCTACGGGCCCGGTCTGGTGGGCGCCCTGTTGGTGGGGCTCTCTTTTGCAAAGGCCATGGCCTTTGCCTGCGGGATCCCCTTGGTCGGCGTGAACCACATCCAGGGTCACATCCATGCCGTCTCTCTCGAGGCCGAGGTCCCCTATCCTTTTCTCAGCCTGGTGGTTTCCGGCGGTCATACCGAACTGATCCATGTCAGGGAATTCGGCGATTATACCCTCTTGGGAAAAACAAGGGATGATGCCGTAGGCGAGGCATTCGACAAGACAGCTAAAATCATGGGACTGGGTTACCCCGGCGGGCCGGTCCTCGATGCCCTGGCCGAGAAAGGGAATCCCCATTTTGTGGAATTTCCAAGATCCATGCTCTCTCCCGGGTCCTTGGATTTCAGCTTCAGCGGTCTTAAGACCGCGGTTTTAAACTTTCTCTTAAAAAACGGGTGGGGCCCCGAAGGGGAGGAAGCCGCCGGGCTGCAGGAGCGCCTATCGGACATCGCAGCCTCTTTTCAGGAGGCGGCGGTTCAGGTCCTGGTTGACAAGGCGATGACGGCCCTTGAGACGTATGGATTTGAGCGCATGGTCCTCTCCGGTGGTGTGGCATCCAACCGCCGTCTAAGAGAACGGTTGAAACAGGAGTTGGAAAAGAGGGGCGCCGGGTTTTTTGTCCCCTCTCCGATTCTCTGCACGGATAATGCGGCGATGATTGCCTCGGCTGCCGCCCAGTCCTTCAAAATGGGCCATAAGGACGGTCTGGACTTGAATGCATCAGCCGGCCTCTCCCTCGGGCATGTTTCAGACTCAGAGGATACGAGGAGTTGACAGGGAGCGCATTTTCAACGTACACTATCGAAAATGAAAATTAAAGATCTTGATCTGGGGTTAGGGTTGGCGGCGGCGCCGATAGCAGGGGTGAGTGACCTTGCTTTTCGTCTTTTAGCAAGACGAAACGGCGCAGATCTGGTTTTTACCGAGATGATTTCATCCACGTCCCTGACCCGGAATCCCGGCCTGAATGCACGGCATATCATGACCGATGATGAGGAAAGGCCGGTTGCGGCGCAGATCTTCGGGGCGGATCCGGATGAGATGGCCCGCGCCGCTTCGATACTTTCAGAGAAAGGTTTTGATCTGATCGATATTAATATCGGCTGTCCCGTAAGGAAGGTGATCCGTTCAGGCGCCGGGTCAGCCCTGCTGCGGGACATCCGTCAGGCATGGAAGGTGATCCATGCCGTGGTTCATGCCACCCATCTGCCGGTGACCGTCAAGACTCGTTCAGGCTGGGACCAGGAGAGCCTGTGTGCCGTGGATCTTGCCCTTGCCGCAGAGGATGCGGGCGCCGCGGCATTGACCCTCCACCCCAGGACAAAATCCCAGGCGTTCTGCGGCCGTTCCGATTGGGAGATCATCCGGAAGGTCAAGGCGTCCTTGAAAATTCCGGTGATAGGCAACGGGGATATCAAGGTCCCGGAGGATGGTGAGAGGATGTTCAGGGAGACCCATTGCGACGGAATCATGATCGGGCGTGCGGCCATGGGAAATCCATGGATCTTCAGCAGCCTGCGTTCACTCCTTCTATACGGAAAGGCGGACCCGCGTCCTGATCCGGAAACCATTAAACAGACCCTGCTCATGCATCTCAAAATGGAAGTGGAACTCAAAGGGGGAAAAGGCGTTCCCTACATGAGAAAGTTTGCGGGCTGGTATTCAAGAGGACTTCCCGGGTCGGCCGAATTTCGGAACCGGATCCATCGCGTGGAACATGATGAGGAATTCCGCAGGCTGGTTAAAGAATATTTTGATTCCGTGAAGAATAGGATATGGGCTGATCGGGCCGCTCCATGAATAAAAAGGAGAAAAGACCGGACGGGTTCAGCCGTCCGGCACGGCAGGTTCAGGAGTATTATGACAATATCCTCTCCAGTCTGATCGACGGGATCGTTGTGGTGGACCAGGATTTTTGTATCACGACATTCAGCGCAACCGCGGAGCAGATGACGGGAATCCAGACCGGATCCGTTCAAGGAAAGAGGCTCTCGGAAATCTTCGAAGAGGAATCCGGAATCCATACCCTGGCCAGGAAAACCATCCTGACGGGGAGGAGTTATTCAGACTCCAATTTTTCCATACACGGATATTTCGGCGATCGCCGTGATATCGGATTGGCCACGTCTCCGCTGATCGATTACAAGGGCGCGTCGATCGGCGTGGTGATTGTCTTCAGGGACCTCTCACAGGTCAAGTCACTGGAAGAACGCCTTCGAAAGGGTGAACGCCTGGCCTCTCTCGGCATCCTCGCCGCCGGCATGGCGCATGAGATCAAGAATCCTCTGGGCGGAATCCGGGGGGCCGCTCAGCTCCTTTGCAAAGAGATGGGTGAAGGACATCTCCTGCAGGAGTACACGGATGTGATCATCCGGGAGGCGGATCGATTGAATAAGATCGTACAGGGACTGCTCGATTTTTCAAGACCGACTGAGTTAAGGCTTCGTCCCACGAATCTCCATCAGGTCCTGGAACGGGTCGCATCCCTGGTTCAGATGGAATCCCCATCCGGAAAGGTCGGTATTGTCCGGCGCTTTGATCCGAGTCTCCCCCTTATCAAGGCGGACCCTGACCCCTTAAGCCAGGTCTTTCTGAACTTGTTTAAAAACGGGATCGATGCCATGGGAGGGGAGGGCGTCCTTTCTCTCACCACACGGATGCTCCCCGGATACCGGATGCAGGATGGAGGGCATGAAAAAAAGGGGATGATCTCCGTGGATATCGAGGATAGAGGATGCGGGATCGGCCCGGAGGAGATCGAGAAGATATTCGATCCTTTTTATACCCGCAAGGCCGGAGGCGTGGGCCTGGGACTTTCGATCAGCCATAGGATCATCGAGGAACATGGAGGCAAGATTGAGGTCACGAGCGCTCCGGGCAAGGGGACGTGTTTCCATGTCTGTCTGCCGGTCGTCATCCCGATGAAGGACGGGTGACCGGGTCCGATCTTTCAGGATCTGCTCTGAACGCGGTAAAGAAAGGCGCTTATGATTGAAAAAAAGATTCTGGTGATCGACGATGATGAAAGCATGCGCTGGGTGATCAAAAAGGCCCTGGAAAAGGAAGGATACCAGGCCGACGTTTCATCGAATGCAGAGGAGGGGATGAAGCGGCTGGACAAGGAGAAATTCCCCCTCGTGATCCTGGACATCCTGATGCCCGGCATGAGCGGACTGGAATGCCTCAAGGAGATCCGCCGGAGGGATGCGAAATCACTCGCCATCGTCATGACGGCCCAGGCGACCATGCAGAACGCCATTGAGGCCATGAAGCAGGGCGCCTTTGATTACCTGACCAAGCCCTTCGATATGGAGGCATTAAACATCATCGTTTCAAAGGCATGGCGGGTCCTTGAGTTGAATGATGAATTGCAGGTCCTGAAAGAAGAGATTCGTGAAAAATTCGAGTCCGTAACCGTGGTAGGGGAGAGCGCGAAGATGCAGGAGATCTTCAAGACCATCGGACGGATTGCCGAACGGGATGTCACGGTCCTGCTGACCGGAGAAAGCGGCACAGGCAAGGAAGTGATTGCCAGGGCGCTTCATTATAACAGCCGCCGTTTCGGAAAGCCGTTCATCCCCGTGAATCTTGCGGCCATCCCTGGAAATCTTCTCGAGTCTGAACTTTTCGGCCATGAGAAAGGGGCTTTTACCGGAGCGGTTGCGCAGAAAACAGGTAAGTTTGAACAGGCGCACGGAGGGACCATCTTCCTTGATGAAATCGGCGATTTAGAGAAAAATCTGCAGACCAAACTTCTCCGTGTTCTTCAGGAGAAGGAGATCGAGCGGGTCGGAGGGAGCGGTCCGATCCCCGTGGACGTCAGAATCCTGGCAGCCACAAACAGCAACCTTGAGAAAAGAGTCAAGGAAGGGCTTTTCCGTGATGACCTCTTCTTCCGTTTGAACGTGGTCCCCATCCATATCCCTCCACTCAGGGAACACAAAGAGGATATCCCGCTCCTGCTGAAGTTTTTTATGGAGAGAGGGAGAAAGGAACTGGGGTCTCAGGTGACCGGATACGCCGAGGATACCTTGAATGGCCTGATTGATTACGACTGGCCCGGCAACGTCCGGGAACTTGAAAACATGGTGAAACGGGCTTTGGTGATGACCAGCGGCAAGAATCTGACCCCGGATTCATTCCCATCTCTTATCCCGGATCCATCCGGCGCGGAGCAGGATCTGAGGAAGAGCTTCGATCTTTGTATCCAGAACAACCTTCATGAGTTTGTCCATCGGATGATTCAGGCCGATGCAGAAGGAATACTCAAACAGGTGATGGAGCGCATTGAGACGCCGATGCTTGAGATGGTATTGAAAGAGGTCGGGGGAAACCAGATCAAGGCCTCACGGATACTCGGGATCAACCGGAACACATTGCGCAAGAAGATCAAGGCATATGATATTCATATCAGAGACCATAAGAGCGGCAGAGGATGACCATCCCTGCATGGCAATCTGTTTTCCCTTGACAAGTTCATGGCGGGTTGTTATATTATACTGCATTTTTTACCGCCTTGCAAGTGATGTTCATCTTAAAAATATATTTTTTAAATTTCAAGGGGGAGGAGAACAAATGACTAAAGCAGAATTGATTGAAGCGATGGCCGCCGACGCGAATGTCAGCAAGACCTCAGCCGGGAAGAGTCTGGATTCCCTGATCACGAATATATCCAAGGCCCTTAAAAAGGGTGAAAAGGTGACGCTCATGGGATTCGGCACCTTTTCAGTGGCCAAGAGAAAGGCGCGTGACGGGAGAAATCCGAGGACCGGTGAGATGATCAAGATTAAAGCAAGAAAAGTCGCTAAGTTCTCGCCGGGCAAGGAACTGCGTGAATCCATCTGAGGCTGCAGCCCGAAAGCAGACCTTTTAATGGTCGGATCAGACCGATTCAAAGGGCTCGGGAGTCATTTTGACCCTCATTTCACGTGGAAAGTGCGTGAGAACGCATTATTTTTGTCTTGACAAAATCTTGTAAAATCAATTAAATTACCTTGATAAAAAGATCATAAAGGCGGTTAGCTCAGTTGGTTAGAGCGCCACGTTGACATCGTGGAGGTCGCTGGTTCAACTCCAGTACCGCCTACCATAAGGAATGAATCAAATCCGGGGAATATTTGTGAAATAATCATGATAGGGGGGCGTCACAACGGATCGTACTTGGATGTGATGCCCTTTTTCTATTTCTATCCTGTGGAACATACGATGGGAAAAGAGAAAGTCAGAGTTCGTATCGGCAACATGGACGGCATGGAAGTGGATGCGGGAACAGAGATCTCAAAGGTTCTGGAGCGATTGGATCCTGACGTCAAGAAAAATACCGCGGCCGTGATATGCAACGGGAAAGCGGCGGATCTTTGTGTTCGGATCTCAGAGCCCTGTGAAATAGAGACCATTCTTATGGAATCTCCGGAGGGTGAGGAGATATTGAGGCATACCTCGTCGCATATCATGGCCCAGTCCGTGAAAGAGCTCTTTCCGGATACCCGGCTCGCCATCGGCCCCACCATAGAGAACGGGTTCTATTATGATTTCGATACGGCAAAGCCGTTCACCCCGGAGGATTTGGATAAAATCACGGAACGGATGCAGGAGATCATACGAAGGGCCTATCCGGTGGTCAGGATGGAAATGACCCCGGGTGAAGCCATCTCGTTTTTTGAGAAGAGGCGCGAACCCTACAAGGTGGAGCTGATTCGGAATCTGATGAATGAATCCACGGTCTCGCTCTATGCCCAAGGGGATTTCGTGGACCTCTGCCGCGGGCCTCATCTTCCCAATACGTCCATGCTGAAGCACTTCAAGCTCTTGAATGTGGCCGGGGCGTATTGGAGAGGAGACGAGAGGAACCCCATGCTCCAGCGGATTTACGGAACCTCTTTTGCACGGGAGGAAAGACTCCGGAACCACTTGAAAATGATCGAGGAGGCCGAAAAGAGAGACCACCGGCGGCTTGGCCGGGAACTCGATCTTTTCGAGATCAACGAGACCGTCGGGGCCGGCCTGATCCTGTACCATCCGAAAGGGGCCATGCTCCGGTGGATCCTGGAGGATTTTGAGAAGTCCGAACACCTGAAGAGAGGTTATTTGCCGGTCATCGGGCCTCAGATCTTAAAGAGCGATGTATGGCGGATCTCAGGCCACTATGACTACTACAAGGAAAACATGTATTTCACTGAGATCGAGGGGAAAGAATATGGGATCAAACCCATGAACTGCCCGGCCCACATGATGATTTTCAAGTCCAAGACACGAAGTTACCGTGACCTCCCGATCCGGTTCTTCGAACTCGGGATGGTCCACCGGCATGAAAAGACCGGTGTGCTGCACGGTCTGCTCAGGGTCAGAGGGTTTACCCAGGACGATGCCCATATCTTTTGTCTCCCCGAACAGATGACCGGCGAGATCATCGGAATCATGGATTTCGTGCGGGACGTCATGAAGATTTTCGGATTCGAGTACACCCTGGAGATCAGCACCCGTCCGGAAAAATCCATCGGATCCGACGAGGACTGGGAGCGGGCCACCCGGGCGCTCATGGATGCGCTGAAAGAGCGCCGGCTTGCCTACACGATCAATGAGGGAGACGGGGCATTCTACGGTCCCAAGATTGATGTCAAGATCAAAGACGCGATCGGACGGAGCTGGCAATGCGCCACGATCCAGTGTGATTTCACCCTTCCTGAACGATTCAAACTCCGTTATGCGGGGCAGGACGGCACGGAACACAGGCCGGTCATGCTCCACCGGGTGATTCTGGGATCGCTGGAACGTTTCATGGCCGTGCTCATCGAACATTATGCAGGAAGGTTTCCTGTCTGGCTGGCGCCGGTACAGGCTGTGGTGATCAATATCACGGACAAACATCTCCCTTACGCCGCCGAGGTCAAAGAGAAATTCGTCAAGGCCGGGATCCGCACCGATCTGGACGCGAGAAATGAGAAGATGGGATACAAAATCCGGGAGGCGCAGGTCCAGAAAGTCCCCTACATGATCATTGTAGGGGAACGGGAGATGGAGGCATCGAAGATCTCACTACGATCCAGGGACCGGGGAGATCTGGGGACAAAGGACATCGAATCTTCTATTCAAGACATCCGGAAGGAAATAGAAGAGAAGCGCATACCGGAAGAGACCGTCGAGCGGGTGTGATCTTTTTGTCCGGGAATGGGATATTGCCGGTGGGTCATCTCCAAAAGAGCGGGTGAAAACATAAGGGTTCAAGGGGTCAAGTGAAGTGCTTTTCAAGACTTGAGGGTCCGAGGGGTCAAGGATTCAAGGGGTCAAGTGAAGTGCTGAAAAGATCAGGGGTCAAGGAGTCAAGGGTCCCAGGGGTCAAGTGGAGTGCAAAAAAACATCAGAGGTCAAGGGTTCCAGTGTTCTTCTCTGGAGATTTTGCTTGCGTTTCAGTATTTCACCCCATTAGAGAGCTCATCTCTCTAACGGGGTTCACTTGACCCCTTGACCCCAAGATACCCAAGTGTAGTAGCCGTCGCAGACGGCAAAGATAGAGAAAAGCGGGGCACGCGAAGCGTAACCCTGGAATCCTCGAACCCTTTTTACCCACTAAATGGGAGAAGAACCTTAATTTATTGAAGGAGGTGATTGTATAAAAAAAAGAGACAACCAGAAAGAGCGGGTGAATCAGGATATCCGGGCGCCGGAGGTCCGTGTGGTAGGCGATGACGGGAGCCAGATGGGAATCCTTCCCGTCTCTGAGGCCTTGCGGATCTGTGAAGAAAAAGGGCTGGATCTCGTGGAGATCGCGCCCACAGCCAAACCTCCCGTATGCCGGATCATGGATTACGGAAAATTCCTTTACCAGAAGAGCAAAAAGGCCAGCATTGCAAGGAAGAAGCAGCAGGTGATCCTGGTCAAGGAGGTCAAACTCAGGCCGAATACCGAAGAACATGACCTGTCCTTCAAGGTGGGCCATGCAGAGCGATTTTTAAAGGAGGGCAACAAGGCCAAGATCTCCGTCATGTTCAGGGGACGGGAGATGATGTATTCCGATCGAGGGAAAAAGTTGTTGTCGGAGTTTATCGAAAAACTTTCGGAGATCTGCACGGTGGAGCAACTGCCGAGAATGGAAGGGAGGAACATGATCATGATCCTCGCTCCGAAATCTTCAGGGGCTGCTTCACGGAAGAAAATGAATCATTCATAAGAGGTGATCAGATATGCCGAAGATCAAGAGTCATAGAGGGGCGTCGAAACGGTTCAAAAAAACCGGAACGGGCAAGATCAAGAGAAGCAAGGCCAATACGAGTCATATTCTGACTTCAAAGACCACGAAGAGGAAACGCAAGCTTCGGCACTCGACTCTCGTTGCTGACGCTAATTTTAAGAGTATCAGGAAACTTCTTTCCTGATCTCTCAGCAGAGAAAGACCCTGTTTGAGGCAAGGAATAAAAGGAGGAATAACCCATGTCAAGAGTCAAAGGCGGCAACAAGCGGCTTCAGCGCAGGAAAAAGATCATGAAGACGGCCAAAGGATTTTACGGGGCCCGGAAGAGTCTTTTTCGCACGGCCATTGAGGCCGTGGACGAGGCGCTGCTGAACGCATACATCGGGAGAAAGCTGAGAAAAAGGGATTTCCGGCAGCTCTGGATCACCAGGATTAATGCGGCCGCGAGGGCGAGCGGTATGACGTACAGCAAATTGATCCAGGGGCTCAAGAATGCCAGTGTCGGAATCAACCGGAAGATGATGGCGGAACTGGCCGTGAACCATCCCCAGGATTTTGCCGGCCTCACCGAGGTCGCCAAAAGCCACTTGACCGCTGAATAATATTTTCTTCATTTTCGCCATGCTTTCTTAACGTTTTAGCTGGATGAAGCCCGATGTCAATGACTATGTCTGAGATATTATCAGCGCTGAGCAGGATCGAAGGGCAAAGCATGCGTGAAATCATGGAGGCTTCGACCCTGTCCGATGTTGACGCCTGCCGTGTCCGTATCCTGGGGAAGAAAGGGACACTGACACCCCTGCTCAGCGGGATGAAGGATCTGACTCCGGAGGATCGCCCGTCGGCAGGCAAGGCGGTCAATGAACTGAAAGTCAAGCTTCAGGCATGGATTGATCAGCGGACAGAAGCAATCTCTCGTCTCGAAGAAGAAAGGCGTCTGGAGGAGGAGAGGCTTGACATTACCCTTCCAGGACGAAGAAGGCCTACCGGCCGGCTGCACCCGATCACACAGACTTTTCAGAGGATTGAAGAGATCTTTCTCGGTCTCGGCTTCCGGATCGCCGAAGGACCGGAGGTGGAAGAAGACTATTATAATTTCGAAGCCCTGAATATTCCCAGGGATCACCCCGCCCGAGATATGCAGGATACCTTCTATATCACGGACGATATCCTTCTTCGCACCCACACTTCTCCGGTCCAGATACGGACCATGAAAAGTCAAGCCCCTCCGGTGCGGATTATCGCTCCCGGCAAGGTCTACCGCTGCGATGCCGACATCTCTCACACCCCCATGTTTCACCAGGTTGAAGGGTTGATGGTGGACCGGCATATTACTTTCGGCGACTTGAAAGGCGTCCTCGAATTTTTTCTTCACCGGATATTCGGCAAAAAAATCGGGGTCCGTTTCCGTCCCAGTTTTTTTCCTTTCACCGAGCCTTCTGCTGAGGTGGATATTGCCTGTGTCATGTGCGAAGGCCGGGGCTGCCGCGTCTGTAAACAGTCAGGATGGCTCGAAATCATGGGCGCCGGCATGGTGGATCCGGAGGTCTTTCGTATGGTCGGCTACCACCCGGATGAGGTCACCGGTTTTGCCTTTGGCATGGGTGTGGAGAGGATCGCCATGCTCAGATATAGGATCGACGACATCAAGCTTTTCTTTGAAAACGATCTTCGGTTCCTGTCGCAGTTTTGAGCATTTTAAGATTTAAGATCACCTCCAAAAGTATGGGTGAAAACATCAGGGGTCAAGGGGTCAAGGATTCGAGGGGTCGAGTGAAGTGCTAAAAACATAAGGGGCCAAGGGTCCTAGGGTTCAAGGGTTACGCTTCGCGTGCACCGCTTTTCTCTATTTTTGTCGTTAGATCCCGGCATCTCCTTGAATCTATTCTTGCCGGGCCGGGACCGTCTGCGACGGCTACTACAATAAGTCATCCTGGGTTCAAAGGTTACAATGTTTTTCTCTGGAGATTTTGCTTGCATTTAAGTATTTCACTTGACCCCTTGGACCCTGGAATCCTCGAACCCTTTTACCCACTATATGGGAGAAAAACCAGATTTTTAACAATTTTGTCCTGATGACTTTGTGGCAGCGTATTTAAAATCACTCTGGAAATAAGCCGATGCTGATCAGTTACAACTGGTTGAGGGAACTTGCAGCATTCGATGATTCTCCTTCGGAAATCGCCGCCCGTCTGACCATGGCGGGGCTGGAAGTAGAGTCCATGACCGCCCTTGATCAAGGGCTCAATAACCTTGTCGTCGGACAGATCCTCTCTAAAGATACCATTCCCAAGACCGATCATCTCACCTTATGCAGGATTGATGTCGGGAAGGAGCATCTCCAAGTCGTCTGCGGAGCCCCGAACCACCGGGTCGGAGACAAGGTGGCGGTGGCCCTGCCGGGCGCAAGACTGCCCGGCGGAAAAGAAATCCGCAAAGCCAAAATATACGGCGTCGAATCCAACGGGATGATCTGTTCCGAAAAAGAGCTGGGCATATCGGATCATGTCTCCGGGGTCATGATCCTGGGCGAGGAATTTCTTGTAGGGGCGCCGGCTGCGGAAGCCCTGGGGCTGAAAGACACGATCCTGGAATTGAACGTGACTCCGAATCGCCCGGATGCGTTGAGCCACATGGGCGTTGCCAGGGAGATTGCGGCCCTGACCGGTTCCCTTCTGAAGATGCCGATTCCCACGGTTTCGGAGACGGGCCAGGAGATCTCCTCGTTGAGTCATGTTGAGATCCGCGATCCGGCCCTCTGCATGCGCTATACCGCCAGGATGGTCGTGGACGTCACCATTCAGCCTTCTCCTTTGAGGATACAGCAGCGTCTTCGGGCGGCGGGATTCCGGCCGATCAACAATGTGGTCGATGTGACCAACTATGTTCTAACTGAGATGGGGCATCCATTGCATGCCTTTGATTTCGATCTCATATCACAACAACAAATCGTGGTGCGAAAGGCCCGTGAAGGGGAGAAGATCCTGACCCTGGACGGCGTTGAGAGGGAACTGGATCCCTCCATGCTCGCCATTTGTGATGCGGAGAAACCCATGGCCATAGCCGGGATCATGGGGGGTGAAGGGTCCCAGGTTAACGGGGAGACCCGCCGGATCTTCCTTGAAGCGGCCTGTTTCAATCCCGCATCCATTCGCAGGACATCCAAACAGATCGGGCTCCATTCAGAGTCCTCCCACCGTTTTGAGCGGGGAACCGACATAGAAGGAATGGTCAAGGCATTGGACCGAGCGGCTTCCCTGATTCAGGAACTCGCCGGTGGAAAAATCGCAAGAGGCCGGATCGATCTCTACCCGGTCAAACGTTCACCCCTTGAGATACCGATCCGTCAGGATCACGTCCATTCCATCCTCGGTTTCGATATGGCGTCCGATGAGATCAACCGCATTCTCACTTCCCTTTCCCTTGAAATCGCGGAAAAGAGCGAAGGCAAGACCGTGGTCAGAATTCCAAGTTTCAGGTCCGATCTGACCCGTGAGATCGATCTCATCGAAGAGTTGGCGAGAATTTATGGTTACAACAGGATTCCAAGCACGCTTCCCCATTCCTTGATGACGTCATCGGAGATGACCTCTGCGCAAAAGTGGAGGGTACGGGTCCGCCGGATCATAGCCGGTTTAGGATACCAGGAGACCATTCACTACAGCTTCCACAATCCCAAGGATCTGGACGACCTGAACATCGGGGACGAAGACCCTCTGCGCTTACAGATCCGAATACGAAATCCTCTCAGCGAGGATCAGAGCGTGCTGCGGTCAACCCTGCTGCCCGGATTGATCCGCACGCTTCAATACAACCTGAAACGTTCGTTGCCGGACATCAGGATATTTGAAATCGGGCATGTTTTTGAACCCCGGAACTCGGGTCTTCCTTTGGAGAAAAATCATCTTTCCGTGATGATCACCGGCAAGGACAAGCCCCTGGGTTGGGATATGCCGGGGAGAAGGGTGGACTTCTTTGATCTGAAGGGGGATCTGGAAGAACTTCTGGATAGGCTTGGGATAGGCGGCGTGGTCTTTTCGCCCCAGAATCAGTTTCCATTCCTGCATCCTAAAAAAAGCGCATGGATCGAATGCGGCAAGACTCGGCTGGGCTTTATGGGTGAATTTCATCCCGGTATCCTGAAAAAATTTGAACTTCCCGATCCGGTCCAGTATGGTGAGATGGACCTTGACCTCTGCCTGCAGGAGACCGATGACTCGGTCAGTTACGAGGTCGTACCGCATTTCCCTTCCGTAGACAGAGACATCGCCCTGATCCTTGCTGAAGAGATCTCTTGTGCCGAGGTCCAGGAACGGATACGGAGCCTGAAACCCGACCTGATCCGCGAGGTCCGTGTTTTTGATCTCTACAAGGGGAAGCACATTCCTGAAGGGAAGAAGAGCCTTGCGTTTAGAATACGATTTCAGGCCGATGATCGGACCTTGACCGACCCGGAGATCAACAAGATCCGGGACCGGATTGCGGCAGAGATGGGCAAAGCATTCCATGCGGCTTTGCGGGAATAAAGAGGGCAAGGGTTCAAGGGTTTTTCTCTGTAGATTTTGCTTGCGTTTCAGTATCTCACTTGAACCCTTGACCCCTCGACCCCTGGAACCCTTTTTACCCACTAAATGGCCGATGGCTCGTAGAGGAAAAGAACCAGAAATAATAAATCAAAGATCATAATTTACAAACGAAAGGCTTCTCAGGACAAACAATATGATCCCCACAGTCGAGTGGAAAAATAACAAGGTCCGCATGATCGATCAGACGCTTCTGCCTTTAAAAGTCGTTTACCGGGAATATTCCGATTATCATGAAGTCATCTCTGCAATTAAAAATCTGGTGGTGCGCGGAGCGCCGGCCATCGGGGTTACGGCAGCCATGGCCGTGGCCCTGGCTGCCCGGGAGGTCAAGGCCGAATCCGCAGGTGATTTACTTCAGAAACTGGGGCCGATCTGTGATGAGATCGCTTCGGCACGACCTACGGCGGTGAATCTTTTCTGGGCGGTTCAGAGGATGAAGGCCTTTGCAGAACGGAGCAAAGGGCTTTCCGTCAAGGAGATAAAAGAGGGCCTGATCCGTGAAGCCGAGGCCATCGGAGAAGAGGATATAGCGGTTAACCGGGCCATGGGACGTTATGGAGCCGAATTCATCCGTGATCATGACACGATCCTGACCCATTGCAACGCGGGTTCACTGGCTACCGCCTGTTTCGGCACCGCCCTCGGCGTGATCTACACGGCCCAAGAGCAGGGGAAAAAAATCAAGGTATTTGCCGATGAAACCCGGCCGGTTCTTCAGGGCGCCAGGCTCACGGCCTGGGAATTGATGCAGGAGGGGATTGATGTCACCCTGATCACCGACAACATGGCGGGTTATTTCATGAAAAAGGGGATGATTCATCTTGTGATGGTGGGGGCGGACAGGATCGTCGCCAATGGAGATACGGCCAACAAGATCGGGACCTATTCCGTGGCCGTCCTTGCCAAGGAACACGGCATCCCTTTTTATGTCGCGGCCCCGGCATCCACCATTGATCTATCCTTGCCGTCCGGTGAACATATTCCCATTGAGGAGAGGGACCCCATGGAAGTGACCCATATCTTCCATAAGATGCAGATCGCCCCGGAAGGCGTGAAGGTTGCCAATCCGGCCTTTGACGTCACCCCCGCGCGTTACATTACAGCCATCATCACGGAAAGAGGGGCCTTTTACCCCGGGGATGTTTACAAGATCAAGGACCCCGAAGCGGACATGGAAAACATCCGGATCCATCCGGATTTAAAAACTCAGGGGAAACCGGAATAGCTGTCTATTGCTGATCCATCATCGCCCCGAAATCAGGCAAAGAGCCTCCTGATCAAGGACGTCCTGTTTTTCACACCCACCTTGTCGAAGATATGCTTTAAATGCACCTTGACCGTATGTTCGCTGATGAACATCTGTTCGCCTATCTCCATGTTGCTCAGTCCCTGGAAGATCAGGTTGACCAGTTCCTTCTCTCTGCGGGAGAGTCCGTACCGGATGGCGAACGTATCGGTGTCGAAGGGGAGTTCCTTTGGAGGCACATGGGTCATCACCAGGATGTAATCGTTCCCCAGAGGATCCTTTTCGTCTTTTTCCAGAATCATCATCAGGACATTCAGGACCTGTCCGTCCGGCAAGGTCCATTCGGTCTCTGCCCGGTTGGATCGTTTTCTCCGCCGGGCGGTCAGGGATTTTGCATAGAGACTCCGGAGCAGCTTGACCACGGAGGGGTGAAGGCCGTAAGGCGGTTTGGTGCGGGTCCTTGTTCCTGAACTGAATTTGGAAAAAATAGCCCTCGATCCTGGATTCATGTAGACCGGTGTTCCCATGGAATCATAGAGGATCATGGCGATCGGAGCCTCGTTGCAGGCCTGCTCAAAGATCCGTCTTTCTTCGTTCATCTGCCTGAAGGTGCTGTCAAAGTTGATCTTGTCCCGCACAGAGGCCCGGATCCATGCCAGGAGCTCCGCCTCCTGAATCGGTTTGGTCAGATACTTATCTGCGCCTTCATTGAGACCCGATACGATGTCTTCCGTGGTTGTCCGCTCCGCGGTAAAAAGGATCACGGGGATATGGGCCGTAGCCGGGTTTTTCTTGATCCTCTTGCAGAGTTCCATACCATCCAATTCGGGCATGTTGACATCCAGGATCACCAGGTCGATCTTGCTCTTTTTCAGGATCTTGCTGGTCTCCTTTGGGTTCTGTGTGGCATGAACGTGATAGCCGTTCAGTTCAAGGATGGTTTTCAATAAGAGAAGATTGTCTTGAATGTCGTCTACGATCAGAATGTCGTTCATCATGTTGTTCAATGCGGTTGTTTTCATAGCTATCCCTTGCATAAAGTTAAATGAATCTCCAAACGCCCTTTTGTCCTGGTGACGGACATTTCCCCTCCCATCATGGCCATATAGAACCGTGACAAGAGCATACCAAATCGAATCCTTCCTGGAATATTGCTTTTCACGGTCCATGTGAAAAGCTCTTCCGTTTCCATGATACCCGATCCGGAAAAAACCAGCATGATGCCGAGGGCGCCCCGGGAACGGACGGATTTCGCCGCCGGGAGCTCTTTCACGTTGACATGAATCTTCCGGGGCTTGAACAGAAAAAGCACACCCTCAAATATATTTTCCAAAATAAGCTGCAACTTTTGCTCGTCCCCCAGTATCCGGTAAGAAATTTTGGACGGAGTGTAAAACAGGTTGATCCCTTTCCCCTGAACCTTCATGGAACGGAGGATCTTGTCCAGTGTGGAATTCAAAAAAGGGTGGACGGCGATCAAGTCTTGATGAAATTCGGTATTCTGTCCGACGGCCCGGCAATATTCCACCAGATGATCCAGGATGGTCAGGAGATCCGTACTCCTTCTCAGAATGATGCCCACCTCTTTCTTCTGTTCAGCGTTCAGATTCCCGATGCGTTCACTCAGGAGGATCTCGGAAAAGCCGATGACGCTGTTCATAGGGGACCGAAGGTCATGGGACAGATCTGAGATGACGTCATGGATATTCGGAAGAAATTTGAACCGTGAAGGAGACGGTGACCCCATCTTTTTATGTGCGTTCATTAATTTCGGAACTTTTTCTAATGTTGTTTTGGATAATGCGTTCATTATTGATTTTATTTTTTAAAATCAAATCACGATTTTATTTAATATAGCACTTTTTTTTGATGGATACAACTATGCCCCAGTAGAAAATAGGCCCTTTAGGAGATTCCGTGTCCTCCATCGAAATTGTGAAAATATAGCACAAAATAAAGTTAAAACAAAGAATAAAATAATCCCATGGATGTGACGGCAGGATACGGGAATGGAGAATTTTTCCGGATGCCGGCATACTAAAAGAGGCCCCTCAGGTTTTAAGACCAGGGGACGGCGTGTGAAGAGGTTGGGACTCATGATGCAACTCCATGAATTCATTAGATAAATAGCTTTATTAATTCTCTCGGTGATCCAAGACTCCTCTTATTCTCCGGGCCAGCACAGACGGTGTGAAAGGCTTGGACAGGAAGTGAACACCCTCCTGGTCCAGGGGGATCCGTTCGTCCGCATAGCCGGACATGAAAAGAATCTTCATGCCGGGGCGGGTCTTCCTGATCTGCCGGGCCATATCCGGGCCGCTCTGTTCCGGCAGGACCACGTCGGTCAAAAGCAGGTCAATGTCTCCCACATGCTCCTGCATCCGGCGCAAGGCCTCTTCCCCGGTTCCGGCGGATAAAACCTGATATCCCAGATCCGATAAAACCTGAACAGCCAGATCAAGAATGACCGCTTCGTCTTCAACAATGAGGATCGTCTCGCTGCCTCGGGGGATCGCATCTTTTAGGGAGGGGAGGGGATGCGCCTTCTCATCCTCTGTTTCCGAAATTGCGGGAAAATAAACTTTGAACGTTGTCCCTTGTCCCGGTTCGCTGTAGACATAGATATGGCCGCCCAACTGTTTTACAATGCCATAGACCGTGGAGAGCCCCAGGCCCGTGCCTTCTTTCTTGGTTGTGTAGAAAGGCTCGAAGATGTTTGCTCCGGGGAGAAGGTGTGCAGAAGAAGGTCCGCGTAGCCGATGATGGCCGTGAGAAGATTGTTGAAATCGTGGGCGATGCCGCCTGCAAACCGTCCGATGGCCTCCATCTTCTGTGCCTGAAGAAACTGGGCCTCAAGTTTTTTTCGCTCGGTTACGTCACGGGCCACAGCGACGATGTAGTCCCGGTCTGGGAGGGAGACATAGCGAGCGTTGATCTCCACAGGCGTCACGTCTCCATTCTTGCAGCGGCGCCCCCGCTCAGCCAGGTCCTGGCCGATCTTCTTGAGTTCGGCGGCGCGCAGTCCCCAGGTATCGAGGGTGGCGATCCGGCTGTCGATTTCCCAGACGTGGAGGGCGAGCATCTCTTCCCGGGTGTAACCCAAACTACGGCAGGCCTGCTTGTTCACGTCCAGGATGCGCCCTGTATCGGGTTCGACGACAAAGATGGCGTCGTTGGAGTGATCGAGCAATGTCCGGAAGAGGAGGAGTTCCTTTTTGGCATGCTCCTGTTCGACATAGGCCGACTCGAGTTGGAGCATCTTCTGCTCGAGCTTCATGACCAGCCGTTCGTTGTAGAGCTTGAGGATCTGTTTCTCTCCCTCGACTCCGGCATTATTTTTCCGGATCTTTCCTGCTTCGGCTTCCTGGATGACCTTCCGGATGATCTTCAGGAACTCTTCGGGCTCCGTGGGTTTCCGGATGAACCCGTCGGCGCCGAGCTTATAGGCCAGTTCCTCGTCTCTGGCCTCGGTATAGGTCGCGGTGTAGAAGACAAAGTGGACCCTCTGCAGGGCCGGGTCGGCCTTGACTTGGCGGCAGAATTCAAAGCCGTCCATGACCGGCATGAGGATGTCGGAAATGATGAGTCCGGGCCGCTCTTTTCGGGCGATCTTCAGGGCCTTTTCCCCATTGGCGGCCGCTGTCACCTGGTGGCCCTCCTTCATCAAGAGTGTCTCCAGCAGGTATTGCGTCTCTTTATTGTCTTCTACAATCAGAATTTTCATAAATCCTTCCCCTGAAAATATTTCTGCAGCTCGGTCATGAATGTCTCGGGATCAATGGGTTTCTCGATGTATCCGGCGCACCCCGCGGCCAGGGCCTTTTCTCGGTCGCCGGCCATGGCATAGGAGGTCAACGCCACGATCGGGACCGTCTGATCGGCCTCGGAACCACGGATCCGTCTGGTCACCTCCAGGCCGTCAATATCCGGAAGCTGAATGTCCACCAGAATAAGGTCCAATCCCGGTTCCCGGGCCCGGGCCACACCCGAGGCGCCGTCTCGTGCCTCGATAACCTCATGACCGCTCTTCTCCAGGATAAAGCGGACTAGATAGATGTTCGCCTCGTTGTCCTCGATGACCAGGATGCGCTTCATGGTCTTTCTCCTCATGGCAGTATTGTACAGACATATACATAACCTCATCAGTCAACCAGACCTTGTCATTCCCCGATCCCCCGATCAAGTCGGAGGACAGGCCCGATCGGGGAATCCAGCCAGTCGAACTGGATTGTCCGGTCGAGCCGGACAATGACAAAACAAAGAAACGGCTGTTATTTATTCGTGCCCATTCGTGGCTGGGTAGTATTTTTTGGCGCCTTTGTGCCTTGGTGGCGTAAAAGGCTTTTCTCTGTGCCCTCTGTGGCGTCTGTTCTTCTTTCATGACCTTTTAACCGGCAACAGCACCGTAAATTCGCTCCCCTTCCCGAAACGGCTTTGGACCGAGATGGTTCCACCGAGAAGTCCGGACAGCTTTTTACAGAGATAGAGGCCCAAGCCGGTCCCATCGTATTTCTTGGTCAGCGACATATCCACCTGCTGGAAGGGCTCAAAGAGAAGCCGCATGGCATCGGGCCTGATCCCGATCCCTGTGTCGCTCACGCGGACCTCCACATGGTCCTCCTTTAAAATTCGGGCACTGATCCGGACGTTCCCATGATCCGTGAACTTCACGGCATTACTCACCAGGTTCATGATGATCTGCCGGACCCGCCGTTTGTCGCTTACCATGTGAATCCCGGAAGTTATATCCGTAAGGAGCTCGACCCCCTTCTCCAGTACCTGGGTCGAGAAGGACGCTGTAATGGTATCCATGACTTCATCCAGGGCAAACTCCTCCATGGTGAGTTCCACCTTGCCGGCCTCGATCTTGGAGATGTCCAGGACGTCGTTGATCAGGCTCAGGAGATGGTGGGCATTGTTCTTGACCAGGGTGAGCTGTTTTCTCTGCTCTCCGCTGATGTCGCCCGTCATCCCCATGAGGATGATGCCGGTAAAGCCGATGATGGAGTTCAGAGGGGTGCGAAGCTCGTGGCTCATACTGGCGAGAAAAATGGATTTCATGCGGTCGAGATCCTTGAGTTTCTCATTGGCGGCCTCAAGCTCGTTCTTGGCCTCGGTTATATCCTCAAGCAGGAACTGCAATGCCGTCCTGGACTTTTCGAGTTCCTGCGTTCTCTCGGCAACCAGATCTTCCAGATGTTTCCGATATTTTCCTAATTCCTCCTCCGTCTTCCTACGCTCGGTGATGTCCTGCGCCGTGCCGATGGCCCGAATTGGTTTTCCTGACTCATCAAAAAATGGTTCTCCTGCCCCTCGAATAAAACGCACCGTTCCATCGGATAATACGATGCGGAAATCCAGTTCATTTCCCTTTGTTGTCGAACATGGCGATCGCCGCTGGAGAATGTTCTACAAAAAGCCGGAGCACTTGTTCGTTTTTTTGTAACGATACTTCCACCTGCTTGCGCTCGGTGATGTCCTCAATCACTGCAATGAAATACTTCGGATCTCCTGATGGTTTCCAAACAAGTGATACGGTGAGGTTGATCCAGACAATAGAGCCGTCCTTCCGGATATAGCGCTTCTCCATGGAATAGGTATGGATCTCAGCGGCCAGGATCTGCTTGACATAGGCGAGGTCCGCTTCGAGGTCCTCCGGATGAGTGATTTCCTGGAACGTGAGTTTCATGAGCTCGTCTTTGGAATATCCGACGATGTCGCAGAGTTTCCTGTTCACACGCAACCACCGCCCGTCAGGCGCGGCATGAGCTATCCCTACGGCCGCCTGCTCGAAGGTCGCTCTGAACATCTCCTCGCTTTCTTCGATTTTATTGTCTGTGTGATTGCGGGGCGTCAACTCATTCGCTCTCATATACCGTTCTCCAGATTGCAACTTCAACGCTTCCTCTCAAGCTCCTTCACACTCTCCCTCAACTCCTTGATGCGGAACTCCCGATCCACAAAGAGTCTGTTGAACCGCTCAAGTTCCCGTTTCTGATTTTCGAGTTCTGCGGTCCTTTCCTTGACCTGATCTTCGAGCGTGGCGGCATGGCGGACGGTAGTTTCGTAAAGTTGCGCATTGTTCATAGCGAGCGCTATCTGCGCGGTAATGGTTTCAATAAGTTTCAGGCTCCGCTCAGATGGCTTCCTGTCTGTCCGCGTAAATATGCATAATACGCCGAGGCATTTCCCGCCGGTGATCAGCGGAAATGCCGCATGGAAGCGGATGTCCTCGCCTCGGGCGGCCTCGCGTGTGGAGAACCGGAGCACGGCCTCTCGGTCGTGCAGGATGAGCGGCTTGTGGTCCCTGGCGCACTCTCCGCAGAGGCAGTCGCCTATCGCCACCTTGTTTGTGCTGAGGTCCTGAATCGTGGCCTCGGATGCGGCCCTGTGGGCGGCGAGGTGAAGCGTGTTTTCAGGGGTCACCATGCAGATGGTTCCTCCCTCCAGACCGGTGATGTTCAGCGATTCATCAAGGACCTTATCAAGAATCTCTTGAATATTGAGTACGCCCGTAATCGCAGCGATGACGCGGTTGATCGTTTTAATCTCCATCTCGGATTCCTTGCGATCAGTGATATCCCGGGCCGTGTGGACTACGCTGACCAGGTTTCCGTGGCTGTCGAAAACCGGGTCCATGGTGATGAGGAGCCAGCGGTTGCCATCAGGCGTCTGGACCTCCCGGGTCTCCCGCCGCCCGGTTTCCATCATGCGGGTTAAAGGGCACTCGGGGATCGGTCCTTTCCGGCCGTGAAGCAGTTCGCAGCAGACCTGGCCCAGGATCTCGGCATGGGGGATCCCCACGAATGCTTCATCCGAACGATTGGAGCGAAGGATGCGCCGGGACTCGGGGTCCACCAGGGCCACCCAGTCGGATATGGCATCGAACGTGGTCTCCCACTCCTTCCTGCTCTTCTCCAGGGCCTCCTCGGACCGCTGGCGCTCGGCCCGCATGCGCAAGGCCGCAATGCCGCAGGCAAGGTTGTCGGCCAAATTCTGGAGAAGCCCGACCTCCTTGGGGTCGAAGGCATCGGGTTGGGCGGCGTAGATATTGAGAGCGCCGAAGACCACTCCTCCGTTGCCGGCCAGGGGCAATGCCGCAGACGAGGCGTAACCCCGCTGCAAGGCCTCTTTTCTCCAGGGTTCGAAGCGAGGGTCACTATGAATGTCCCTGCAAATAACAGCGCTGCCGGTCCGGATGGCCGTGCCCGTGGGACCCTGTCCACGCAGGTTGTCGGCCCAGGTGAGATCCAGAGATTCGAGATAACCATTTTCGAATCCGGACTGGGCCGCGGGAATTACGGGTTGACCGGCATCCGGCAGGGCGAACCCGACCCATGCCAGCCGGTATCCCCCCATCTCAACGATGATGCGGCAGATCTGGTCCAGAAGTGTCTTCTCGTCGGGGGACTGGATCAGCGCCCGGGTGCAGGCGGCCGTGGCTTCAAGGGCCCGGTTCATGCGAAGGAGGCGCACTTCCATCATCTCTCCCGTCATTTCTGTCATCTTCTCTGAGCCGGCCATTGCAGGATCCATCCTGATCAGTGATCATCCGTATTTATTGAACGGTTTCTCATATCATGGGGAGAATGGCCGAAGGAAGAAAACCACAGCATAGAGCCCCCCTCAGACAGAATTGCCTATATGCATACCGAAAGATAGTTCCTGCAGATTTTACTTTTGTGTTAAAAATATCGCAGGATCTCCTTTTTGTCAAGGAAAGTCAGCTTGATCGGATCGGATTGATATTCAGGCATGACCAACAAATTCGAGCGTTTTGTGCGGCCTATCCTTGAAGGGTTGGGTATCGGCCTTGAAAGGCCGGGCCACAGACAAAAGAAGAGGACGGAAGGTCAGACGACGGAAATCTGAAAAAATAGTCCCGCAATCTGACGTCAGAATTTATGAGCAAATTGGATATAAAATTCGCAGGTTCTGCAGTGTGCGATCTTTTCTGAGACCGTTTCTTTTTTGTGCATGCCCTGATCGCATTTGGTGCCTGTAATCTTCCAGCAGTCCAGCCCCTTGTCAGGGTAGGCAGGGCATGTTTTGTATGTTTTCTCAGGGCATTTCATGAAAGTCCAGCAATCCATCTTTTAACCTCCCGGTAGAATGATTCAGTCAAAGGTAAAAAAGATCATCTTGCAAATATGTTTTATATTTTAGGTTCTTCTCCCATAACTCCTTGTAGTGTTTTAGCGCTTCACTTGACCCCTGGAATCCTTGACCCCTTGACCCCTGATGTTTCCACCCACTCTTTTGGAGATGAATTTTATTTTATAACATCTTTCTATTATAATACAACCTGAAGTTTAAAATTGATTTCAATTCATAAGGGATGAATAGATGAACAGAGCAGGGATACCTGTTCTCAGGTTCTCAGATAGACCGTCCTTTGGGTGATTTCAAGACTTACTTCAAATTTTTATAGATCCTCGCAAAGGAGGCATCTTCCTTGTGCAGGAGTTCAAGTGCAGCCGGGTTGAAATGGGAAGGCTTGACCCGTTCATTCGAGGAAAAAATCATGCGGAGCGCCTCTTCGTGCGAGAGAGCGGCCTTGTAAGGACGGGGTGACCGCAGGGCATCATAGACATCCACGAGTTTGACGATCTGCGCCTCGATGGGAATCTGATCACCCTTGAGCCCCCTGGGGTATCCGGCGCCGTCATAGTTTTCGTGATGGGCGCCGGCAATGTTCCTGGCCATGGAGAGGCGGGCGGCGCTCCCCAGGATGATCTCCCCCTGCAGGGTGTGCTGTTTCATCACCGCCGACTCCTCGGGCGTAAGCGGGCCGGGTTTTTTCAGGATGTCGGACGGCGTATGGATCTTGCCCACATCATGCATCTGTGCGACCAGACCGATTTCATTGCAGAACGTTTCGGACAGCCCCATGAGCATGCTCAGATGTTTGGCATAGGTATTGATCCGGACAATATGATTTCCGGTGTCTTCATCATTGGATTCCGAGGCGCGGGTCAGCGCCTCGATGAGATAAATAAATCCTTGCTTGATCTCCGTGATCTGCTGGGCAAGAGTTGCCAGAGAACTCACGGTCACGGCCAGGGACTTCATCACCTCGCCGTCGTAACGGGTGACCTCCTCCGGGTAGTTGAATCCGATGATCATGCCGAGGGTCTCGCCGTGGATGTGATACCCAACGCAGTTCATCAGCGGTTCTGCGATCCGTTCCCGGATAACGGGATGAAACCTCTGCTGAAAGGCCTGAAAGGAACGGGCGTCTTTTGGCGCATTGATGGCGAAGATGTCTTCTTCGGTCAGATGGAGAGATGTGCAGGATGCCTTGTCTATTTCCACATCGGACGCGGCCGTTACCACGCCTTCGGGAGTGAACCGGAAGATTTCTCCGATCAGAACGGGACGTTCCTTGTGCTCATAAAAAACGCAAAGATAACCCGGCCGGTTCCTGACTTCCCCCCGAACTCCGGGCCCGCTGACGGTTAAGACCTGATCGAGCGCCTTTGAGATCATTCTCTTGATATCCGGGAGCTCACTGCATTTCTCGCACAGGCCGTCCAGAGTGGTATCGGCCAGATTGAGAAGGTTCAGGATCTGCCGGAAGGATTGATGGCACTTGTCCTGCTGCCGTTTTTCAACCATGCTCTTTTCCATGAATTAATAAGGTTCTCATAATAGAAATGACATCATATCGAAAATCCCTCCCCCGATAAACCCATTTGAGGGCAGGCTCTAACCTCCCTTTTCTAAAAAAGGCTTTCCCCCCTCTTATTTAAGAGGGGGCAAGGGGGAGTTATCCCTCTGAGGGGCAAGGGGAGATTCTATGAACTATGTCTATTCTATTTCGAGAATATTAATAACTATACCACTCATAAGAGCCTTCGGCAATTTCTGCTCGTTATCCTGTCTTGGATTGTCCGCAGAAGTTGTCACAGAGATTATTGACCGTTCAGCGTGTTAATCTTGTAAAAAGCACGGGAACACTATAATATGTCTCCCTATGCAGGGATGGATTCTGATATTTGTTACCTCTTTTATCATTGCCCTTTCAGGGGCATTGATGCCGGGCCCCTTGCTTACCGTGACGATTGCCGATGCTTCAAAAAAAGGATTCCGGACAGGGCCTCTGATTGTACTGGGGCACGGTATTCTGGAACTGGCCCTGGTTGTTTTAATATTGGCCGGACTTGGGCCATGGATCGTGAGACCTGTCATCGCCGGAATCTTTGGAATGGCCGGAGGGGTTGTCCTCTGTGGGTTCGGCTCCACAATGATCAGGGATTCACAAAAGATGAGCCCTTCTGCGGAACATCAAAAAACAAACGCTCCGGATGCCGGGAGGCCGGTGCTTACCGGAATAGTGGTGAGCCTCGCCAACCCCTACTGGAGTCTCTGGTGGGCGACCATCGGGATGGGGTATCTGGCCGCGGCATGGAAGTATGGACTTGCAGGGGTGCTTGTGTTTTTTTCCGGTCATATCCTTGCAGATCTCCTATGGTACAGCGCCATCTCCTTTGCCGTCAGCAGAGGCAGGTCATGGATCAGCACGCCGTTTTATCAGCGGATGATTCTATTCTGCGGCCTGTTTTTGATCTTTTTCGGCATCTGGTTTCTCCACTTCGGGTGGCGGTCCTTGCGGCATCTTTAAGGACAGGACCGAGGCAGAACTCCTCAAGGAGTTGGAAACGGTTTACCTGCCGGCATCCGTCAGCGAGGACGCAGCCGGAAAACAGATGGAGAAGGGCCTTGTTTTCGGACGGGGAAAATTCCGGTAATGGGCGACCAAGAGATTAAAGTTACGGCCTATGCAGGGTATCGGGGCGAGGAAAGCCCGATGGCCTTTGTTTTCCGGGGTGAAAAAATCAACGTGGTCGAAGTTCTCGACCGGCGGGTCGAACAGGATGTGGAGGAGAAGACGACAAGGCGGTGGTTCCGGCTCAAGGGCGATGACCGGAAGATCTATCATATCTATTACCATGAGACGGCCATGACATGGTTCCTCCACAGCGTCTCCCCCGTCTCTTTCTGAATGACAAACCTATTGACAATGAAATTGAATTGTTATACATAACAAACATAAGAGCTTTTTAAAACGGTTCGGAAAAATCCATATCTTAAAAAACTGATCATCAGAGAAGGAGAATGGTATGATGCGTTCGATTGCCAAGCCGGTCTGTTTTTTCCTGATTATTTCTTATTCCATGCTCGACTTTTCCGTGCATACGGCCCGCGCAGCCATGGTGGGGACGGAAACGGCGCTGAACACCACAGAGGGACGGAATGCCCGCACACGACTTGTGAATTTCCTGAACCGGCAGGATGTTCAGACCGTCATGGTTCAGCAGGGTGTCCGGCCCGAGGAAGCTCGGGCGCGCATCAACAGTTTGACCGATACCGAGGTGAACCGAATTTCCGGTATGATGGACCGGCTCCCCGCCGGTGGTGATGCCGTGGGGGCGCTGATCGGAGCGGCCTTGTTCGTCTTTATTGTTTTGTTGATTACGGACCTTCTGGGACTGACACGCGTCTACTCATTTGTCAACCACCCAGCCCCCAGGCGGTAACGGAGTGGCCGATGGCTCGTAGAGCGGACTACCGTGTTGACCCCGTTACACCAGAAAGCCCCGGACTTCAGGCTGGGGATGAACCACGTTAGAAGTTTCCTCTGTCAGAAGTTCAGACTCCTGTCACGCAACAGTGAACTTCCAATGTGGTGAATGGCATATGCAATATCAGATCAGCAAGAAAGCCCCGTCTTACAAGACGGTGAGTAACGGGGTTGATTGCCGATGTTGCTGCGCCCTGCTCGTCCTCTTGTTGAGTATCCTGCCTACCGGCTGTACCGGGCTGCGATCAGGCTCCTTGCCGGCGTATGGTGAGGGGAGACCTGCCAAGACTGAGATCAGCGCGGTTCCATTTTACGCCCAGAGTGAGCATCAATGCGGTCCTGCGGCCCTCGCCATGCTGCTCCGTTCCCGCGGGATCTCGGTCACCCCTGAAGAACTCGAATCCGAGGTCTATACGCCCGTCCGTAAGGGGAGCCTTCAGACTTCGCTGATCAGCGCGGCACGGCGTCACGGCCGGATCGCCTATCCGATTTCAGGGATCGAGGCCATGCTCACGGAGGTGGCCGACGGTCATCCGGTCATGGTCCTTCAGAATCTTGGACTCTCCTGGTATCCCATGTGGCATTATGCAGTCGTCGTCGGCTATGACCTGCCTGAAGATACCATCATCCTTCATTCCGGAAAAACACCACGGGAACACTTATCCTTCCGGGTTTTTAAAAACACTTGGTTAAGGAGCGGGTATTGGGGACTGCTGGTTTTACGGCCGGAAGAATTTCCTGCCACCGCCGATGAGGAAGATTATCTCATGGCCGTGCTGGGACTGGAACAGGCCCGGCAATGGACTGCCGCGGTGACCGGCTATCAAACGGCGCTCGCGCGCTGGCCCGGGAGCCTCGGCGCACTCATGGGTTTGGGCAATAGTTTTTATGCATCGGGTGAACTCACGACTGCGGAGGAAGCCTTCAGGCAGGCGGCCCGCCTGCATCCGGATTCCGGGCCGGCATGGAATAATCTGGCCCAGGTGCTCATGGAACAGGGGAGGGGAGAGGAGGCCCTGGATGCAGCCCGCCGTGCGGTGGCCCTAAACGGCCCCATGATGGATCTCTTTCAAAAGACACTCGAAGAGATTCAATCCAGGTTCCCGGCCTCCCCACGGGAGAAAAAGGAATCGCCATGAATTTCATGCCTCTTGAAAAGGCGAGGTCTTCCGGATCGGAAAGAGCCGCATGGAGGTTATGGCCCATCTGCTCCCGGGACACACGCCGGGGAGCGCCGGCTTTCTGGTGGATCAGCACTTCACTTGACCCCTGGAATCCTTGGCCCCTTGACCCCTTATATTTTTTAGTGTATTCCGGGGTCAGACCCTTTGCTCCAGCAGCTTACCCAGTTTGTCCAGATGCCCTTTTTCTTCCTCAGCCAAGGTTTTAAAAACCCGCGCGGATTTTTCATCCGTCATCCGGGGGATCATCTTCAGATAGAGGTCGTAGGCATTGGTCTCCATGGCCATGGAGAACTGAAGGATTTCTCTTGCGCCCTTGTTCTTAGCCCAGGAGAGTCCGGCGCCGACCGGTATCCCTCCTTCCATCAGGCCTTCGGAGCCTTCCAATTCAGAAAAAACAGGCAGAGGCGACCCGGAAATCTCTCCATAGAGCCGGACAAGAGATTCCTTGTGTTTCTCCTCGGCGGCTGTGAGTTGTTGAAACAGTTTTACGGCCCCGTCATCCTTCAGGGATCTTGATACGCCGGCGTAGAATTTGCGGGAACCTTCCTCCAGGACCCACGCCAAGGCCAGCAGGTCTTCGGCCGTGTCGGCATCTGAAAACACGGCCATCCCCGCATCGGGTGCGCCGGATGCCCTGAGGCCGTTCCAGACATCGATCCCGCCTGTCATGGTGAAGACCTGCTTGAAACCGGCGCCGGAGAGCATGCCTGCAGCCGACCGGCTGCGTACGCCGGCTTTTCAATAGGTGATGGTCGGTTTTTTCGGGTCGAGTTCGTTCAGACGTGAGGAGAGTTCCCCGATGGGGATCAAACGGGCGCCAGGCAGGTGTTCTCCTTGATACTCTGAAGGCTGACGCACGTCTATAAGTTGATATTCATCAGGATTCTTATCTTTTATAAAATCAAGGACTTGATTAGAGCTCCATGACGGAACAGGTTTAAAGTAATTTAGGAAGGCCATATATTCTCCTCACTATTGGAAAACGAGCCTCCCCCCCAGATAACCGGCAATGCTCACGCAGCCCAGGATAAAAAGATTCAGGGCCAAATATATGATGGAAAGGGGGGTGATGGAATAAAGAAGTTCCGGATTCAAAAAACGGATGATGCAGGCGATCATGCCTATAACGATAGCCAAAATGCCGGCGGTCAATTTCTTCTTGAACACCGGGACCCAGGCGCCGCGGTAGTTCTTCTTCCAGTCGAAGAGTCCCGTACCCACGGCCAGCATGGAACCCAGTGTGCCGGTCAAGAGGGTGTAAAAGGCAACGATCTCCATGTCAGGGATCCGGGTGACCCCAAAAACCATGAGAAAAAAAACCGAGACCGGAATCAGGCCGTTGGAGAAGTGGACGGCGATGGGGTGGGGATGGATTTTGAAAACGGCCATGTTTTGCTCCTCTCCAGAAATGCATGTGTAGAATCAGCTCTGCTTATGCAGTTCTTTAATTTTTTTAAGGGTCTTTTCATAATGGCTTTCCATCAGCTTGAGGTGCTGCATCTCAAACTGCGCCAGTCCGAGGAGGATTTTTTTTTCTTCTTCGGTTGAAACCTTTTCGGCAACGTCCTTGTAAAACTCGTAGGCTGCCTTCTCCCGACGAGCGGCGATGGTATAGATCTCAAGGACCTTTTCCATCTCTTTGATCTCTTTATTCATGGTGACTCTCCCATGCCGGCTGATGAACAGATGCCTTTGCGGCAAAACGTCGTAAATAAAATACAATAGAATGAGCGCCGTGTCAAACAGATCCTCGGCCCCCAAATTCCGCGATAGAAATTTTAATAGTTTAGATAATGTTGTTTCTATCCGGTTTGCTCTTTTATCGTCAATCTGATAAAGTGATCCTCGAATGATCATGAATCCGGGAGCGGACCGCGGGCAGTATGGCCTCTGATCGGGTATCCGGTTCCGGGAAAAGACGGCGCTGATCACTGTATCGCGGCAGGGGAGGGGAGAACCTGATGATTGCACATGAGTCCGTGATCCGTTTTTCCATATTTATAGGATGTTTAGTGGTCATGGCCGTCTGGGAGGTCATGCGGCCGAGAAGGGTCCTGCTTCAGCCCAAAGGCCGCCGCTGGTTTGCCAATCTTGCGCTGACCGCGGTGGACATGCTATTTGTCCGGTTCACCCTCGGCGCCGTGGCCGTGAGCACGGCGGTCTATGCCAGGGATCACGGTTGGGGGATCCTCCATGCAATTCATCTCCCTGAGGTCTTCTCCTTTTTCATCACCATCTTCTTCTTTGACATGGCGATCTATCTGCAGCATGTCATGTCCCATGCGCTCCCCGTCTTCTGGCGCCTCCACCGCGTCCATCACACCGATCTGGACTTTGATGTGACCACCGGCCTTCGTTTTCACCCCTTGGAGATCTTCATCTCCATGCTTTACAAGGCGGCGCTGGCGGCGGCATTGGGCGCTCATCCCTTCGGAGTCTTGCTCTTTGAAGTCATCCTGAATTCCTCTGCACAGTTCAATCACGGGAATGTGGCGATCCCCTTGTCCCTTGACCGTATCCTCCGAAGATTTGTGGTCACGCCGGACATGCACCGGGTGCATCACTCCTGGAAGGTAAAGGAAACCAACAGCAATTTCGGATTTTTCTTTCCCTGGTGGGACCGTCTCTTCGGGACTTACCGGGATCAGCCGCAGGAAGGGCATAGGGAGATGACCATCGGCCTTAAAGAATACCGTGATTTTGAAAAACTGAACCTTTTGCGCCTGCTCTGGATTCCATTTGAGATAAAAATCGGCGGCTACAGCTTTCGCCGGGATGACTAACGCAAGAAGGATTTATCTTGATTTCCACCCCTTAATCGGTTAATAATCCTGAAATACTAACAAGAGGCAATCGTGATGGATTTCCAAAATTCTCTGGTCATGCGGGAAGACCTGTATGCCCATGAGGGAACTCTGATCTTGGGCCGGGGGGAGACGATCACCAGGCCCATACTGGACGAGATCAAGCATAAGCGCGCCCGGCCTTCCAACAAGACTACCCGGCTCAAAGAGACGCACCTTCCGGAAGATTTCTTACGCGTCATGAAGGATGAGAACTACCGCATCATTTTTGACCAGCAAACCTTGAGACAACGTGTATTGGATCTTGTCGGGGAGATGGTTCTGAACGATGATATTCTGGAGGAACTCGATTTCTGCAAAATCAAAGATTACTACACCTACAGGCACATACTGATCACGACGATCATGACCGCTCGCATGGCGCAGGATCTATACCAGGATTCGAAAATGGCGCTGACTGCGGCATCGACCGCTCTGACCCATGACTTTGGAAAGTCCAGGATCCCTCTTGAGATACTTCAGAGTACGAAAAAACTGACTTACGAGCAGTACCTGTATATCCATGAACATCCCTGGATCGGTTTTCTGCTGCTGGTCTATTACACCGGGGAACATGAATCCATGCATGCCCTTGTGGCTCTCAACCATCACGAGAAAATGGACGGCTCCGGGTATCCCAGGGGAGTCAAAGTCGTCGAGAGTCTCATCCAGTTCGTGACCATCAACGATATATTCGATGCGCTGATATCACAACGTCCCTATCGGCTGGAGCCGTTTAATATACGAGGGGCGCTGGATTATCTATGCGATGAAGCGGAAGGCGGGAAGCTGAACATGACCGGGGTCAAACTCCTCCTTTCCTACAACCGTCATAGCAAACCCCCGCTCGATACCATGGTTTATTCTCAGAGCCATCTCGGCTACCGTCCGCCGGATGAAGTCAACAATTACACCAGTCATGAAGGGTTCCAAAAACAGAAGTTCGGGGACCGAATCGGCTCCGAAGAATAAAAATGATCAGCCTTCCGGTTCTTCCGGAAGATTGGTCTGATGATTGACGCTGAACTGATAATCCCTGAAAACGAATTCCGCGGCCGGCAGTCGATAGGTTCCATCCGGGAGACGCCGGGTCGTTTCTTTGAGCCGATAGGCGTTTTGGCCGCAGGTCCAGCAGCCGAAATTCCGCATTTGAGTGCAGAGGCAGGTTTTTCCCTCGACTGACATTCTTTTCTCACCTGGGTTTTTCTTCAGCTCGAGGTAATAGGCATCTTTATAGCTGCAGTTGCCCGAACCATCCAGCAGATAGCCATAGGCTTCGCAATTCGGTCTGTTTCCCGAAACGATCGCCGGGCACATCTTCAGCATGCGCATCGGATAGCCGGTGGGTGAGATCATGTTGACCTCGATGTCCGACTCATCGGCCTTGAAATATTCCTGCTTAACCTTGGCCGGCAGTCCGCTTTCTTTTGTGATCGCAAAACGGGTCGCCACCTGAACGGCCGAAGCTCCGGCCTCAAGAAATTCAACGGCATCCGTGCCTGTGAAAATGCCCCCCGCAGGGATGACCGGTATGTCCAGATCATTCCGCTTGAGATCAAGGATAATCTCGTCCGTAATGGTCTTGAGGTCATACTGCGCCCAATCCATGCCGAAACCGAGATGCCCGCCGGCAAGCGGGCCTTCCACCACGATATAATCGGGGAGGCGGTTCAGCCTGGAGTTTTTCCGAAGGAAGAGATACAGGGCGCGAAGTGAGGAGACAATAATGCCGAATTTTACGTCTCGAAAGCGTGGATGATCCTGCACCATGGCAAGAGACCTCAGGTGCAGACCCGCGCTCAGGGTAATGCCGTCTATGCCGGCGTCCATGGCCGAGCTGAGGCGCACACGCAGGGTTTCGTGCGGCGCGTTCATGGTAAGTTTTTCCATCGTATTGATGAAGATGAGGCCGTCACCCTTTTTGGCCTCCATGGTCCGTCCTACATGCAGTCTGGTCGCCTCAGCCAATTGTCCGAGATCAAAATGAACCTCGGATTTGTCCGGGTTGCCGATGTTGTATTGGTACTTTTTGAGTTTTTCCTTTACAAAACTCGTCTTCATCCGCCGGTCGGTGATGATGTGCACCATGGCATCGGAGATGTGGCCGATTCCGCCGAGCCGAGCGGCGGTAAGCGCAAGTTCTGCTATGGATATGTCCACACCCATCGCTCCGATGACGATCGGCACCAGCTCTTTTTTGCCCAACCTCAACCGGAAATCATCAACTCTTTTCATCCGTCCTCACAAAAATTCTGCAATTTGAACGTGTCCGCAGTTCTGTTCATAAGACCCATGTATAGCCCTGATCCCTTACATCGAACACCACTTTGCAAAAAGCGGATCGGTGAGTTGATGCACGCTATCCTCTGTGATCTCCAGCAGATCCTTATCTAATAGGGATTTTATGTTTCTCCCTACACCCCCTGCATTAAGCTCATAACGAGCCAGGTACGGCGCAGCGTAGGGCTGACGGGTCGGTTCCAAAGCCAGCGCTTTTGCGAGTTTCTTTTCGCCCTGATTCAACCCTTGAAACATATTCTCGAAGGTATCCCGAGCTTCGGACTGGAGCAGTTCGGTTTTTGCCTTTGCCAACAACGCCGGGGTCGCTTTTGTTTCCGCAATATCCCAAAGAATGTGCGATAGTTTTTGCACATAATAGGTGTGTCCTCCTACATCATCATAAATCTCTTGGGCGATCTCCAGAGGGCAGTTTTTCCCGGTATCTGCAAATTGAAGCCTCACAAATTTTGAAAGCTCGTCTTTTGAAATATTTCCAAGAGGGTAGGAAAACGCACTTTTATAAAAGGGCCTGTTTTTGTCTGTAAACATATCTTTTAATATCCGCCGTCTCGACCCAACAAAAAAATAGGCGATGTTCCGTTCACCTTGAATATATTCGCGTAACAGACCCTCGATTTTTTTGTTCTCTTTCAGGTCGGCGATCTGCTGAAATTCATCAAGCACAACCAGAGCTTTTTTCTCCCTTGCATCCAAAAACTTGGATAAGCCATGGAAAACATCTTCGACCAGTAAATTCAAACTTACGGTGCTATTATATTTGATAGAGAAGGTTACACCATCGGGCCGGATTTCCACCTGGGGCTGGATACGGCTGAAGAGCCCCTTGATCCTCTTTGGGAATGATCGGCTCGTCACATCCTTTCCAACTCCGAGAACCATTCCCTCAACGACTTTCCGGATAAAATCGCTCTCGCTCGTTATGGAAACAAGATCTACATAGATTCCATAATAACCCTTGTGTTCCATGGAATTTAAAACCTGATGCAAAAGAGAAGTCTTGCCTAATCTGCGGGAAGAATAGAGGACAACATCTACACAGTTTAAAGAGTGGGTCCTGAGATCAGACTGCTCTTTTTTCCTGTTGCAGAACGGCTCACCTGGACGGATACGCCCGAGAACAAAAGGGTTGATGAAAAGTTTTTTATCCGGCATGGCTTAGTTTCTTTTTATTTTTGCACCATGTATAACGCATGATGCATAACGCACAATGCATAATAGTATCATCAATAAAATGAGAGTCAAGAAAAAGATAAAAGGGGGCAGGGGGCTGTTGAAAAAGTGTTTTTCTGGTCTCATGCCGTCATTCCCGCGTAGGCGGGAATCCAGGTTTTTCATAGTATTACTGGATGCCCGCTCCCCGCTGAATGCATGCGGGGACAAGTTTATCGGGCATGACAAATTATTTACCATAAGAGACTTTTTCAACAGCCCCGCAGGCCTATTTTCCCTTAAACATAGACCCAATGGAGATAAACAAGGCGGGCGTTTAAGTTAACATAATATATCTTATAGGACGGTACATATAGGGCGCGGCAACAAATATCGTACACTTCATTGAATGGTATTTTCTATGTATTATGGATGGTTAATGGGGTTATCTTACATTGATCATGAGGTTAGGATGATCATTTAAAATCATTGGATCATCTCCAAAAGAGCGGGTGAAAACATCAGGGTTCAAGGGGTCAAGGATTCCAGGGGTCAAGTGAAGTGCTAAAATCATAAGGGGCCGAGGATTATAGGGTCCAAGGGTTCCAGTGTTTTTCTCTGAAGATTTTGCTTGCGTTTCAGTATCTCACTTGAACCCTTGACCCCTCGACCCCTGGAACCCTATGGATCTTCAACCCTCGAACCCTTTTTACCCACTCGATGGGAGAAGAACCAAATCATTCAAATTCTTTTGAACAAGATGGATCAATATTTCAAGTGAATTCTCAAGTGATCCGGAGGTCCCGATGTCCAGCCATTGGATTCTCGGTTCAGCCTTGAACCAAGTCATCTGGTGTTTGGCGAAATGGCGGGTCTCCTGTTTTAAGATCTCAACCGACTGGTTCAGGGTTATTTGCTTTTTTAGATACGGGAGGATTTCCTTATAGCCCAGCCCCTGCATGGAAACCGAGTCCATGGGGACCCCCATTTTCAGGAGGTTTTTGACCTCATTGACCAGTCCCATCGCAATCATCCTGTCCACTCTGTTTTCGATATTCAGGTAGAGGCGATTCCGGCTGGTTGTGAGACCGATCATGATGATCCGGTACTCTTCTTCTCTTATCTCCTTCTCCTCCTTCTGCAAGACGGAGATCGGTTGTCCTGTGATCTCAAAGACCTCGAGCGCCCGGATCAATCGCCGTTCATCATTAGGATGGATTCTGTTGGCAGACTCCGGATCCACTCCTTTTAACCGTCCATATAAGGCATTAGAGCCTTCCTTTAAGGCCAAATCTTTAAAGCGCTTCCTTAAGTCGGCGTCGGCCTCGGGTCCCTCAAAAAGACCATCGGTCAGGGCGCGGATATAGAGGCCGGCGCCGCCGATCACCAGGGGGATCTTCCCTGCATGATGAAGCGTTTGAATCACGGCATCGGCATCCTTTTTATATCGGCCGACGCTGTAGGCCTCCGTGGGATGGACAAAATCCACAAGGTGGTGCCGTACAAGGGACCGATCCTTGAGCGTGGGTTTCCCTGTCCCGATATCCATATATTGATAAATCTGCATGGAATCGGCGCTCACGATCTCCGTGTTCAGGCGCTGAGCCAGCCTGATGCCGTGTTCAGTCTTGCCCACGGCTGTAGGGCCGACCAGAAAGAGGATGGTTTTTTTAGAGCTCATCTCCGGATCTCCCCGATGTTTTGTCATTTCCCTGTCTACTCTATACCCTGCTATATAGCTTTGTACAAATAGGGTCCGAGGGGTCAAGGGGCCAAGGGTTCAAGTGAAATACTGAAACGCAAGCAAAATCTCCAGAAAAAAAAACACTGGAACCATAGGACCCTTGACCCCTTATTTTTCACCACTGGTTACTATTTTCTCTGAAAACGCTTTTCAATCTCATAGAGATCGATCCGGATCATGGTGGGCCGCCCGTGTTCACAGGTATGGGGCGAATCGGTCTCCCCGAGGTCTCGGATCAGTGCCTCCATTTCTTCACGGCTCAGACGTCTGTTGGCCTTGACCGCGGCGCGGCATGAGAAGACATGGATGATATCTTCCATGCGCCGGTCAAGTTCTCCTCCCTGCTCCAAGGCGACGATCTCTTCCAGAAGCGATCGGACGATCTCCTGGATATCCATGTCCGCGACCCACATGGGAACTCCTTTGACCGAAAAGGTTCCGCGGCCGAAGTCCTCCACCTCGATTCCAAGACGGCGAAGGGTTTTTAGGTGTTCTGCAAGGAGAATCCTCTCCTTCCCTGAAAGTTCCAGATTCACCGGGATCAGGAGCTGCTGTACGGGTATCTTCGATAGCCGATAGACCTGTTTGAACTTTTCATACAGGATCCGCTCATGGGCCGCGTGCTGATCAATCAGGATCAGGCCGTCCCTGTCCTGCGTAATGATGAACGAGTCTGCGATCTGTCCCAGCGGGACCAGGCGCTCCTTATCGAAAAGGGCTCGGACTGCCGGAGCGGGCTTCCCCGGTTCCGGCTGTATCCTGCCGGTGAAGGCCGGCCTTCCAGTCGTTCGTTCTTCATGGAACCTATGTTCTCCTGCCGTCCGGAGGTAGCTCTCCACGGCCTCTTTGACCCTCTCCACACGTTCGGAGGCCGGCCATGGGGAGGGCCTCTCATCTTCCTGCGCGCGTCCGTATCCCTGCGCGGTCTTCCGGACACTGTCCCGTGTAAAATCGTGGATCCTTTTAGGATCCGTGAATCGGACCTCGCGTTTGGCGGGATGGACATTCACGTCCACCAGGGCCGGGTCCACGTCCAGAAACAGGTAGACCAGCGGATGTCTCCCCTTCATCAAAAGGGTTTCATAGGCCGCATAGACCGCATGCCGCAGGGTACGGTCCGATACCGGGCGGCGGTTCACGAAAAAGCTTAATCCTGTCCCCGATGGTTTTGTAAATCCGGGGATCGAAATCAACCCGAAGAGGCGCAGCCCTTCCCTCCCCTCCTCCAGTTCCATGAGGTTCCCCCTTGCATCCTTGCCCAGGAGCTGAACTGAGCGTTCAAGGATGGAGGAGACCCCTGGCGATTTGATCAGGGTCCGGTCGTGGTGCTTGAGAGTGAAATAGACGCCGGGATGGGCCAAGGCAGTCTCGGTCATGATTCCCGTAATATGGGAGAGTTCGGTTTCCCTGGATTTGAGAAACTTTCTTCGTACGGCGGTATTGTAAAAAAGGCCGCGAACCTCCAAGGTCGTTCCCCTGCCCCGTCCTGCGGCGCGTACATCCTGGATTTTCCCTCCCTCGATCAGGATCTCGGAACCCGAGGACGGGTTCCCGTCCGAGGTCACGATCCGCACCTTGGAGACCGAGGCGATACTCGGGAGAGCCTCCCCTCGAAACCCGAGGGTGGCGATCTTATCAAGATCGCAAAGCTCCTTGACCTTGCTGGTGGCATGGCGTTCAAAGGCGAGAAGCGCATCGTCGCCGTTCATGCCGCATCCGTTGTCCTGCACGCGGATCAGCCGGCATCCCCCTTCCTCCACCTCCACGGAGATATCCGTGGCGCCGGCGTCCAGGGAATTTTCCACCAGCTCCTTAACCACCGAGGCGGGACGTTCAACCACCTGGCCGGCGGCGATCTTGTTGATCAGTTCATCCGTTAATATCCGTATCTGCCCCATTCTGTGTAAAGTCCTTTCCGGGAGTATGCAGTTAACCGATTGCGAATAGGCCCCTTTGAAGGGCCGTCAAACGTCAAGCCTCCGGCTTTGCCGGAGGTTGATGATTCCCTTCCACTGTTAATCGGGCCTTGTCGGGATCTACTCCCGGCCTTTCCAATTCTTCAATGAGCTGCTTCATGCTGACGCTCCCGATGCTCTGCTGAAGGGCCGCGCTGCCTCGGCTGAAAAGGTCCTGGATCAGCCTCTGTTCAGGTTCATCCTGGGAAGGAGCGGCTTGGAGAAGTTTGCCTCGTACCGCCTCAATCACCTCCGAGGCTGAAATCTTTCCCGTATCTCGGGACGGAACGAATGCATGCCTTTGATCCAACTGGTGGATAAGCCCCTCTTCCTTCAGCTTATGGAGGATCTCCTCCGCCGGCTCGTAGGCGATCCCGATTTTCTGCGAGAGTTCAAGAACGCCGGCCGGGTCCTTTCCGGAACCGAAACGGCGGGCAATCTCGATCATCATGCGCAAGGCCAGATACCCCCGGTAGCGCTCGGCCCTGATGCCTGCCGCTGCGCCCTTTTCGTACAGTTCAGGGTACTCAAGGACATAAGACAACTCCGCGCCCAGGAAGACAATGATCCAGATGATGAAGATATAGAAAAGGAGCGCCGGTATCGCAGCCACCGCCCCGTAGATCTTGCTGTAGGCGTTAAAGTGCGTGACGTAAAGTCCGAAGCCCCATTTGCACAGGGCAAAGAGTATCGCAGCGGCCGCAGCGCCTCCCACAGCCGGATAGGTCCCCACATGGGTGTACGGGAGGAGTTTATAAAGCATGAAAAAGGCCAGCCAGATCAGGATAAACGGGATGATGTAGATTAGAGAGGCCTTGAACAGAGGATGAGAAAGGAACATGGACAAAGCCGGCAGAGACTTGATCTTGGACGTCATGAAGATTGAGAGAGCGATCAGGATCGGCGCCAGGGTCAGGGTGAGCCAGAAGGAGCTGACCTTGTCCCAGAGACTGCGTCTTTCGGTGACATGCCAGATTTCGTTGAAGGTCTTCTCCATGGTGCTGACCAGAGAATAGGCGGCGACGAAGAGAAAAATGGACCCGAAGGTGCTGAGCGCGGCGGTGTTCTCGGAAAATTTATTGATGTGATTCTGGATGGTATTGAATAGATCCGCATTCGGGAAGAGGTACCGGCTGAGGAAGTTTCTCACCTCATCCTCCGAGAGTTTCAGCCTGCTGAACCATGAAAAAAACACAACCATCAGCGGGACCAGGGAGAGGATCGTGGTGTAAGTCATGGATGAGGCCCGGAGCAGACACCGGTCGTGAATGAATTCCAGCCCGACGTGGTAAATCACCTTGATCTGTTTTAAGACCCAGGCCGGAAACTTGGAATATTCATTCAGGTCCAGACTCAAGAGCCGGGCAATGAAATTCTGGAACCCTCTTGTGCGTTCGGAAGCGATATTCATGAACCGCTCACGGAGAGATTCTCGATCAGAAGGCTCGGTGATCCCACCGCGCCGTAGAAACGGAGGTCATCCCCCGCCCCTTTGATCTTCATCAGGAGATCCAGGAAATTCCCTGCGATGGCTGCGCCCCGGACCGGATGGGAAGGCTCTCCGTTTTCATACCAGATCCCTGCGGCGCCCACTGAAAATTCACCGGAGATGGGATTGGCTGTGTGCATCCCCAGGATCTCCATGATCTCAAGCCCGCTGCCCATGCCGTGAAGCAGATCATCCCGAGATTGAGAACCACGGGCTGCAAAGAGGTTGGTCGGCCCCACGTGAGGCGTCGAAGTATAACCCCTCCGGACACCGTTTCCGGTGGAACGGCCCCCCTCCTTGGCGGACGTGTAGGTGTTGTGGAGGAACCCCTCAAGCACGCCTTCACGGATGAGAAACTTGTGCCGGGTGGGAATCCCTTCATCATCAAACGGCGCCGTACCCAATCCTCCAGGGAGGCGGCCGTCGTCTATGAGCGTGAATGCCGATGCCGCCGCCTGCTTCCCGATCCTGTTTTTCAGAAGGGACTTCCCTTTCTGCACGGCATCCGCGGAGAAGGCGCTGATAAAGATTCCCAGGAAACCGACCGCCGCATAGGGCGTAAGGAGGACAGGGCATTTGACGGTGGGGATCGTTTTCGCTCCCAGCAGAGACAATGCATTTCCCGCGGCCCTTCTTCCCACCTCCTCCACGTCAAGCTGTGAAAAGAAGCGGTTGAAATCCGAGTCCCATCCCATCTGCCGGTCTTTCCCGTCGTCGGCCATCAGCATGATGCTTGCAGAACAACTGGTCCCCTGATAGGTCAGATCCGCCCCCCTTGAGTTCAGGACGGATGAGGTAAATTCAGAATCCCTGTAGCCTGCCTTCCTTATCACCTTGATCCGGGAATCCGTCCCAAGCGCCGCCTTTTCCAGAGCCATGGCACGGGAGATCCTTTCCTCCTCCGTGACTTGGTTCAGGCCGGGATCAAAGATATGAAGGTCCCCGGCCGACACCGGCTCAAGAGACGGCAGGACATGGTTCGAATCTTCATGGGTATAGGCCATGGATGCCATGGCATGTTCAATCAAATCCTGGATATCGGCGCCTTGTGAGAGGGAGGTGTAGGAAAATCCCATCCTGTTTCCGCTGAAGAGACGAAGCCCCACACCTTGGGATACGGCTTTGACGAATGCGTCGGTCTTCTGCTGTTTGACTTCGATGGTGGTCGATCTGGATTCCAGAAGATAAACCTCCACGTCCTTGACTCCTCGGCTGACCGTTTGATCGAGTATCTTGTTCCCGATTTTTTTCAGATCCATGGCTGCTCTTCATCCTATGGATTTTCTGCTTCGAGATCGAAGATCAAGGCCGTTTCATTGCAGTCCGGGAACTTGACGCACTTGATGCATTCCCCCCAGACCTTATGCGGCAGGATCTCCTTTTCAACGACATGGAAGCCGAACTTTTCAAAGAAATCCGGTTTGTAGGTCAGCGTAAACACATGTTTGACGTTTAATGATGCCGCTTCGTTCAGACAGGCACGGACCAGTTCTTTCCCGATTCCCTTCCTTTGATACTGCGGGGCCACGGCCAGGGACTTGATCTCGGCAAAATCCTCCCAGACGATGTGCAGGGCCGAGACGCCGATCATTTCCTCTTCGCTCCGGCAGACATGAAAA
>Ga0210015_1000248_pt1 | contig 56880 bp, 56 predicted proteins | sample CryGeymeta201522_FD_185471 | JGI IMG/M metagenome (GOLD analysis project Ga0210015, IMG submission 185471) | Groundwater microbial communities from Crystal Geyser aquifers in Utah, USA - Crystal Geyser metaG 2015-22 (SPAdes) (version 2) | ecosystem: Environmental > Aquatic > Deep subsurface >...
CTCTGGCCTATTATGTAGATAGCCATTCTATCTTTCGCTTTGTACAGGGAAGAGACAGTTTTTGGCGAAACCATTATAAGCTTACCGATGAGGCCAATCCGCAGTGGAAACAGGTTTTAGAGGACTGCAGGGTAAAGGTAACCTATGCGCTTTCTCCACAGGCCAAGGGTAAAATTGAAAGACCCTATAGGTGGATTCAGGACCGATTGGTCAGGACCTGTTATAGAGAGAATGTTAGGGTTATTCCAGAGGGCCAATTAATCTTGAATAACCTTCTCCAAAGATACAATTACCGAATAGTTCATTCTACCACCGGGGAGATACCTTATATTAGATTTCAAAGAGCAATAAGAGAGAAAAGATCTCTCTTTAGAGAATTTACGATAAGGCCACCTTTTTTATCCAGCAAGGATATCTTCTGTTTAAGGGTAGAGAGAATGGTAAACCCTTATCGTAAAGTTTCTATCAATAATTTAGAATTAAAAGTACCTGGTGCACCACTACACGACCTGTCTGCGTGCGTACACGCACAGGCAGAGAAGATACAACTTCGTATAATACCAGATAAAGAATCTGGTTTGTCTGAAGTAAGATTCTGGCATGAAGATAAGTTTTTAGGTAGTCAAAAAGTTAAAAATACAGACCTTAATTTAGTCCAGGTTTAAGTTTTAATTAATAATTTATTTACAGCTATAGAGAAAAAAATAGTATATTTTTAATCTTTAAAGGTGGCTCACTTTTAAAGTGTAACTAAGAGAAATATTGAGTTTAATTTAGTCCAGTTTTAACTTTTAAATAGTCCACTTTTAACTTTTAACTAACAATAATTTATAATACTTTATGAAACATATACCAAAAAACAGTTTAAGATAGGTTTGATAAAATTTAAAGAGGTATTTAAAGGACCTACCTTGCGGGAAGCAATCAAAAAATCAAGCCCTGCACCCATACCCAGATCAAGTACAGTCTCCCCTTCTCTAACTTCACTATAGGCTAATGGATTCCCACAACAGTTTCCCTCGAAAGATGGAAGATAAAAATTCGCATTGAAGAAACTACTATTTTTCAGTTATTAATTCCAATTTACCTAATTTATTTTCAAGATTTCCTTCAGACCTATATTCCCTATCTAGGTCGGGCCAAACCTCCCAGAGCTCCCCCGATTAGTCCCAATAAACCGAAATAAAGGGTAGCTATAAAAATCCCTCCTCCTAATATGGCCCCAAACATTCCACCTAATACCCCTCCCAGTAATCCGCCAGTGACACTGCCGACTACCCCACCTAAACTAGTAAGGATAAACATAGCTAAAATTCCTCCGATACTCCCACTTAAAAAACCAGCTAAGGCTCCATTCCCTGTTCCTCTAACGATCAATCCGGCGATAAAACCAGCCAAAAGTGGACCAAACAAAGGAATAGAACCTAATACCGCCATAGAAATAATTCCTACTACTAAGGCCCAAAACATATTAACCTCCTTTAAAAAAAACCTTCCTTTGGCTCTTTCCAGCCTTCTATCTCTTCTCTCCATAAAAATACTACCTTGAGCTGGTTAACTGTCCCTTACTTTAATCCCTTATCATACTATTTATATAAGATATATAAATAGAACAGTCTTATTATTCACAAAACGGATTATATCCTGGTTTCTTATAAAGTGTGTTTTGCTTCTCTAATATATCCGGACGATATACCTTTTCCGCCCAGTCTTCCGGACTTACATCTTCAATAGCAATAGAGACATATTTTTTATCAGCATCGACTATTTTCACGATAGAATCGGTAATAGCTTTGACCAGTTTTTTCTTTTGCTCTTCGGTTCTACCAGCATACATTTTAATAATTACATGAGGCATTTTTACCCCCTCCTTCTCTTTTTATTTTTTATTTAATTTTATACTTTTTCTTCTCTTCTAAATTATTACCATCGCTTTATCTATTATATACTAATTTATCTTAGATTATAAATCTAAAATGGTATAGGGTAATTCCGCACCTTCCGGTATTTGGTCAATAGACCGTTTCCGAAAAAGTGGATCTTGTATCCGGAAAATATCAGGGGATATTATCTTTATGTACCCCTCCCATCATCATACCCAATTCCTCAACACTAACTTCATTTCGCTTTACTACTCCCATAATCTCACCCTCGTAAATAACTGCAATCCGATCAGCAAGTGATAAAATTTCATCCAGGTCGTCAGAAATAAGAAGTGTTGCGGTTTTTAATTTTATCCTTTGTTCAATCAATTGCCGATGAACATATTCTGTAGCACTAATGTCTAATCCGCGGGTTGGTTGAGCAGCTACTAGAACACTGGGTTTTCGAGAGAGTTCTCGCGCTAAGATTAGTTTTTGAATATTTCCACCGGAAAGGCTTTTTAAAGAAGTATAGCGAGAAGGAGTCCTGATATCAAAATTCTTGATTAGACGTTCGCTTTCCTGACCGATTTTATGGAAATTCATAAATATTCCCTTAGCATAAGGCGGGTGGATATGATCTTTAAGAATCAGATTTTCTTCTATATTAAATTCCTGAACTACACCGTCCCGCATCCGTTCTTCGGGAATATAAGAAAGACCATAATCAAGAAGCTGGGAAGGCGACCAATTAGTAACATTAATTCCTTTTATAAATACTTTCCCCTGGGTAGGTTTTCGTAGACCAGCGATAACTTCTGCCAGTTCACTTTGACCATTTCCGGAAACCCCGGCAATGCCAAGAATTTCACCAGAGTGCACTTCCAAATCAATTCCCCGCAGGGCATGAAGTCCTTCATCTCCTTGAACCCAAATTCCTTCTAAAGCAAGAGCTACTTTCCCAAGTTTTACTGCAGGATGTTCAACTTGCAAAAGAACTTCTCTCCCCACCATAAGGCGGGCAAGTTTCTCTTGAGTTGCTTCCACAGCAGGAAGAGTCTTTACTACCTTACCATCACGCAGTATGGTTATACGATTACTTAAAGATAGAACTTCACGAAGTTTATGACTGATAAAAATAATAGTATATCCCCTCTTTATCATACTCCGCAAGACGTGGAAGAGTTCTTCCACCTCCTGCGGAGTAAGAACAGCAGTCGGTTCATCCAAGATAAGGAGAGAAGCTCCGCGATATAAGACTTTCAATATTTCCACTCGTTGTTGCTCTCCTACAGAGAGTTGCCATACTTTTGCCTCTGGATCAACATAGAGACCATTTATTTTGACTAGCTCTTTAATACGCTCAGTGACCATATCCAGATCAAGAAGAAACTTTCGTGAGGAAGGAAGTCCTAAGGCTACATTTTCTGCTACCGTAAGAGTAGGGACCAGCATAAAATGCTGGTGGACCATTCCAATCCCCAGTCGAATTGCATCCAGCGGAGAACGTATATTAACCAATTTTCCATTAACGTAAATTTCACCTTCATCCTGGTGATATATACCATAAAGAATTTTCATTAGAGTACTTTTCCCAGCTCCATTTTCACCCAGGAGAGTATGAACTTCCCCTACATGGACATCAAAGTTAATGTGGTCATTGGCCAGGACACCTGGGAACTGCTTCACTATTCCTCTCATCTCTACTGTTTCGACCTTGATCAAATTAATTATTTTAGAACTATTTTTTATCATATCTAAATGAAGACCAGAGCTCTGTAGGGCACTCTGAATCTATCTTTACTTCTCTACCTTGACCTGAATATTTCCTTTAACTATATCCTCGATGGTTTGGCCTACCAGTGCTTCTGGATTTACAACCATTTTGAGACCACCATTAGCTAAGTTAAGAGTAAAGATTTTACCTCCCCTCTCTCCTTTTTTAATCAGGTCAATCATTGGCTTAAGGGCAACTACCCAGTCAACATCTACACTACAGATCACATTTTTAGGGGCCAGGGCAGATTGGTCCACATCATATCCAAACCAGAGAGCCCCTCTCTGACGCGCTACTCCAATTGCTCCTACGGTCATCTGCGCTGTGCCAGTAAGAACATCTGCTCCAGCATTAATATGAGTTTGTGCTGCTTCGGAAGCAAGGGCAACATCACTATAAGAACCAATCCAGGTTACGTTTACTTGAGCATTTGGCTTTACTGCTTGTATACCAGCTTTGAATCCTTCGGTATAACGTTTGGCATCACCAGTCTCAATCGGACCAATTACTCCAAAGATATCCTTCTTGGAAAGCTTTGCGGCCAGGACACCATTAACATAGCCCCCTTCCTCAGAGTAAGGTTCATAGGCAAATATATTAGTAATACCCTGATCAGCAAAAACATTAGCAGTTGACCCCCAGGCAAAACTCGTCTTGGGGAAATCAGGAGCAATATCTGCTAAAGAGGCTCCATACTGCGAACCATGAGCAATTACCAAATTATAACCCTCACTGGCATAATCTCGAATAGCAGCCGCAGCATCTGCTACTACAAACATATTCTCTGAATAGACAAACTGAAAATTCTCCTTACCCATCTCATTTTGAATCGTAAGCAGGGCATCATACATACTTTGACTCCAGGCAAAATCATTAATCGTACTGGGCATAATTAAGGCTACCCGGAAGGCTTCCGCACTTGCTCCGATACCAAGAGATAAGACAAAAATACTTATTATAGTAAGTATTATTATTATTTTATTCCGTTTCATTTTTTATTCCTCCTATTTTTTAATATTAAAATTTTGAATATAGAAAACCTTTTATTATTTTCAGTACTTTATCTTATTATTAATCACCTCCTCTTTCTATTCCTCTCCACGCTGGAAAGGCTTATTTAATGCAGCAGGGGGGCGTACACGACGTTTAGCCATTGCGGTAAGCACCACGATAGTAACCAGATAAGGCATCATCAAGGTAAAATCAGGGGGAATATTAATACCTTTTACCTGAACCCAGATCTGAATAGCATTTACAGTGCTGAATAGCAGTGCACCATTAAGAACACTTAGAGGACGCCAAGCTCCAAAATATACCAGTGCTACAGCAATAAACCCCATTCCATTAGTCAAATTTTGCTGAAATACATTGAGTAGAGCAATAGAGAGAGACGCTCCGGCAATCCCAGACAGTATTCCACCTGCTATTACCGTGAAATAGCGAATACGCACAATATTAACCCCCAATGAGTCGGCAGCCTGGGGGTTTTGTCCTACCGCTCGAATATTAAGCCCTAAAGGAGTCTTAGTCAACAAAAACCAGGATAGAGGAATCAAGGCAAAGGCACCGTATACCAGGATATTTTGCTGAAATAAGATTTCACCCACCAGCGGGAGATCAGAAAACCAAGGGATAGGAAGGGGAGGGAAACCATTAACCGTATGTACTGATCCTATCATCACACTAAATAAGACACTACTTAGCCCTTGACCGAATATATAAAACCCAATTCCACTAATCCCTTGTTCAGCTTTTAAGGTAACATTAACAAAAGCAATCAGAAGACCAAATATTGCTCCGACTACTATGGCAACTAACAAGCCCAGTCCAAGATTTCCAGTCTTAAGAACCGTATAGAAGGCACTAAAGGCTCCCATAAGCATCACCCCATCTACCCCAAGATTAAGGACCCCACTCAACTGCCCGAGTGTTTCTCCAATGGAAGCGTAGAGATATGGTGTGGCCAGACGAATTGCAGATTTTGTAATCCCAATAATAATCGCTTCCATTATTCATCCTCCTTTTTACTTTTATGCTTAGAATTATATCCCACTTCGGTAATCAGTTCCACCCGCCGAGCCTGACTACGGCGTAGATATTCACTTCCTACTACGAAGAGTACAATCAGACCGTTTAAAGCACCAATCAATGCAGAAGGTATTTGCACTACTCTTTGCATTTTATTTGCTCCGGTAAGAAGTGCTCCTAATAATAAGGAAGCTGGAATTGTTCCCAGGGGATGAAGTTGGCCAAACAAAGCAGCCACAATCCCATTAAAGCCCGCACTACCAGTAAAACCAGATGCGGAACCATCGGTGAACATCCGGTGATGGACCCCCAGCACTTCAATTGCTCCACCTAATCCCACTAAAGCTCCACTTAAGAAAAAAGCAAGGACCATATACTTCGGTACATTAATTCCAGACGCTCGTGAGGCTGGTATATTTTGCCCTATCATTCGGATACGGAAGCCAATGGTGGTCCGCCAGAGAAAAATATAAACCAGAATAGCAAAAAAAATGGCAATTATGATTCCCAGATTAAGACGAGTAGGAATAAGGCGAGGAAGGTCAACTGCTTGAGGTAAACGGGCAGTCTGAGGAATAAAGGAGCCAAGTTTTACCTGGAGAGGGTCCATTATCGGTCCACGAAGAAGATAATTCATCCCATAAACCGCAATATAATTCAGCATTATGGTGCTCAGGATCTCGTTTACATTAAAATAAGCTTTAAGAAATCCAGCAATTCCTCCCCATATCGCTCCACTTAAGAGTCCAACCAACAAAGCAATAATAATCAGTATCCAACCGGCTAAATCTGGAAAGGTAAGACAAATTATAGTGGCGGAGAGAGCTCCAACTACCAGCTGACCTTCCCCGCCAATGTTTAATACCCCAGCACGAAAGGCAATACAAATTCCCAACCCTACGAAAAGCAAAGGAGTTGCCTTGACTATGGTGTCTGCTATAGCATTTATACTCCCAAACGCACCGTTGTACAGGGCCTGGTAGGCAACCCAGGGATTTATTCCGAGAATAGCAATCATCATTGTCCCCATTAACAGGGCAAGGAGAAACGCCGCTATAGGAATAAGGCCGGTTAATATTTCCCGGACCCTCTTGTATTTCATCTTACCACCTCTATATAATATAGTTTTACTTATATTCTCCTCTTTACCTTTCTTTACCTTTTTATATTCGACAAAAGTTTTAAAAATCCTTCTTTTTAATTAAAAGAATTTCAGGTTGTAGGTGATTAAATAGACTAAAATAAAAGAGCAGTGCAACTCCGCAGATAACTGCAAAATCAGCTAAATTAAATACACCAGTCCGCAACTTTCCTATTCCGATATTTAAAAAATCGATTACCGCACCATCATAAGTCAGTCGGTCAATCAGATTACTCATCGCTCCACTGAAGATCAGGGATATAGCAAGGGTCGGTAAAAAGGACAGCCTTTTCGAAAAAATCAGGTAAAGAAATATAATATTTAGCACTAAAGATACTGAGACCATAAAAATCCAAAATCGTGTTTCTTCGGGTAAAGAAGCACCCAGACTTAAAAAAGCCCCTTTATTTTTAAGGTACTGTAACCTTATCGTATCACCCATAAGGCTAGTCATTGCACCATAAGGAAGTAATTTTTTAGCAGCGTATTTAGCCAGCTGATCAGCTCCTACGCTTATAATCGATACAAATATTAGAATCTTTAATCTTTTCAGATAACTAATCATTTTCTCCCTTTTCTCTTTTTAATCTTGGTGAGTAAGAAGCTTTTCTTTTATTTTATTATACCCGATAATAGTTTTAAATGCCTTCTTTTTAAAAAATTCAATTAAAAAAGCCCTTCAACTTACCGGCCAAAGGGCTTTAAACAGATTATCCCCATCTTTCTCTTAACGTATCCCGGTCTTTAAGACCGTCTTTCTTCGATTCTTTCCGGATCTCCTATCTCGGCCACCTCGGCGTTCAGGTCCTTTATAATCCGAATCATTACTAATCCTGCGGTTTAGTCCTGACCTACGCTCTTTCCCACCACGACGCTCTTTTTTTAACATAACCTTTTACCTCCTTTTAATTAATCAATACATATAAAGCCCTTTCTAAATAGAGCGGACTGTAATAACCACTCCCTTATTATATATAGCAAAGTTAGCTTCGATGGTTAGTAATAAAATTTGACGATTGAACCACAGTAGCAAAAGTCCTTTGGATCAGTTCCTCAGGCAGAGGGCAAAGTCAGGTATAAGGTAGAGCTAATTATATCTTTGTTTTTGCACATATCGAAAATCACAACATTCATATCCTTCCATTATAGTTTTTGTCCTTATTAGTTCTATTATTTCTCTACGCATAAGATGGGTTATTTTAATACTATTTTCTTTTTTATTCATCTTTTTTCCTTCCTTGTAACCTCCACTCTTTCTCGAGAATCGCATAGATTACATCATCCGCCCACTCGTCTTTGAACTATACACTTTCTCGTAAATACCCTTCTTCCCTCATTCCTATTCGCTCCATTGGTTTAAATATTTATAAAGAAATAAGTATTTTTATTGCATCGAAGATAAATTTAACGCTGAAAAATAGGAGAAAAACTCCACAAATAAAAAATAGTCCCTGTTGGAGTTTTTTACCAAAAAATGAGAATAGAACCAATGGTGGCCATCCAGACCAGAAAATAAGGATTGGCCAGAGTAAGTATAATTCCAGCCATCAGAGGAGAATGTGAATCATTAGATGAATCATTTTTTCTGATTTAATCCCCTTAAGTAAGTCGAGGCCCATCTTGAAGAGAACCATGCCACCCAGTAAACCTATTATCGCTTTAACGTAAGTTATTTTTAATATTTCACTAAAACCATAAAGGACTAAAACCATAAAAGGAATTTCTACTATCCCATGCCCCAGGGCAATAATTGCTCCGGCATGAGGAGATTTAGTCCCTTTACTAACCGTTACTGCAGTAACCGGTCCGGGAGCTACCACTCCAGATAAAGAGATTAAGACTGCTTCTAATAAAAAAGTAGATAGTAACATTTTTTATTCCTTAGTTGAAAAGTTAATCTATTATTTTTTATCTTTATGGTATATTTAATAAAACATCATACCATAAAATCCTCTTTTTTTGAAATTAAAATTGTGCGTTTTCCAGGACATCAGGGATAAAATCATCATCGATTCCCTGAATCTGATCCCGAAGACATTTTCTTTAATGGAATTAAAGGAATATTTTCTATAGCGTCCAAGACAGAATTTATCAGCATAAATACAGCTGCCAATTGCATTCCACTGAACCACAGCTAACCAAGTTGTAAGACAAATACTCTCCCCCAACTGAAAAAATTATTATTAAAAAACTAAATAATGCTTGACATTTTTCCCAATTAATATATATAATAATGTAGTCACTTACCAATAAGTGCAAATGTTATAAAATAAACAGTTTATAACATTAGAAGGCAATCTTTTATTTGAAGATTGGCTTACAGTAATATATTAAATAGAGTTTTTCTATCTTGTTCTACTTTATCTCTAAATAAAATGTTACTGAATAAATTAATAAAAAAGGAGGAGAAGGTATGCAAGGTAGTAAGCTTTATGTCGGAAATTTAAACTATTCCGTAACTAAACAGAAGCTGGAAGAGCTTTTTGGTAATCATGGTACTGTAAAAAGTGTCAATATTATCGAAGGCAAAGGTTTTGGTTTTGTGGAAATGTCTTCTTCAGAAGAAGCTGAAAAGGCTAGAGAAGCTTTAAATGATACTGACTTTGAAGGTCGTCCTTTAAAGATTGATGAAGCTCGTCCGCAAAAACCCAGAAGAGATTTTAACGATAGCCGAAAACGTTATTAAGTTTTAGTTAAAATATCTTAGTTAAGAAACAAAAAACCCTTTAGTACATATACTAAATACTAAAGGGTTTTTTAATCTTTTCTTTTCATATGTTTTAACATCTGTCCAATCCTATTTAGCTTGCTAATTTTAAAAAACCATATTATCTTTAATTATTTTATTTTTATTTTATTCCTCTAAATTCATATTTGTCTTATAGGCACCAACTAATTGAGCAAGATTAGAGACCTCATCTGGATGGGCAAATAAAGCACTAGGTTTTATTTTCCGAAATTCAAGGATTTGGGCTCTAAATTCTCTCCTTTGTTCTGGAGTAAGAAGTAATGTATTTAAAGGAGATGGCGGTATATATTCAAGTAAAAATATGATCCGGATATCCTGAGCTATTAAATCATCAATATTTTTAGGGTCCATCCAATACTCATAGTTTATAAAAGTATCAAGCCTTTTCTTCTTTCTCTTCTTCTACATTCTTTACTGGCTTAACTTTCTTTTTAATTACTTTTGACTCCTCTTCCTTAGGTAATAAATTTAAAATTCTGTCTACTTTTTTATCTAAAGCTGTATTGGGAGTATCTATTATCACTTCCTTTTTAAAGATAAATTTTTTAAAAACGTTTAAATTTTGATCAGAGAAGATACCTTTTAAATAGTTATCCCTCCTTAGAAGATACTGTAATAACTTTAGCTATAGGGCGTTCGGAACGAGATTCCACTATTATAATCAATAAATACAAAAAGCCCTGAACTACAGAATGGTCAGGGCTTAATCTAAAGGATTTCTTTGTTTTTTTTAATAGTAAGTCAAGCTAGTTATAGAAATGACTGGCACAGGTTCCTTAAACTCTTATTTATTTAATTAAAGAGATAACCTGGCATTTTTATATATGAAGTTAACCGATATAACTATTCTGTCTTCTTTTCCTTACCTTTATCCTTACCTTTATCCTTACCTTTATCCTTTTTATCACCATAGCACGACATTAAAATCACCTCACTTTCTTAAAAGTTTAAAACGAGAGCAAGACAATCATAAGATTTGATCGACCAATTAATATAATATATATACAGTAAAAAAGATTTTTTGTCATTTTTTCTTAAAGATTATAAACCTTCCCATTCCCACTGTAAGTGAAAGGTTCAGTGTAAGTGGGGTCAAGGCTCAAATAGGAATTTAATCTTATTTTAATGGATATCATTCTTTAACAAAGCGCTTAAATATTGCCTCTACTTACTATTGCATAGTTTCTATTCCCCATTTTGCACCATATTCATCGGTATTCTTATCCTTGAAAATGGGGATTCTTGGTGTGATATAAGTAAATAGCATAAAGATTAATGTTATGCCACAATGCCAGCAATTGCAAAAGAGTTACCTTGGTTGCTTTGCTTGGTCTTAATGAAGATTTGCATTGCTATGATCTGACATACGATAGCTCCTGCAACATATGAACCTATATCCATAGCTGATAGATCCTTTCCCAATATTGAGGTATATATATAAAAGATCACTACAATTACAATTTCAAGCGCGAACACTCCAGCTAATTTAGCAATAAAAAAGTTTTTTACTTTCTTTCCTATTAAAAAGTATTCGGGGATCGAAAAGATAGTTAAGGACCAAAATCCCAATTTGAGATGCTCCCAAACACTTTCATTTACGGGAGCAAATAGTCCTATTACTGATAAATGATTGGTCCATCCATATATGAAATGGAGCATGGAACCAAAAAATATCACGAATAAAGTGCAGCTGATTTCCCATATTAGAATTGACCGTTTATACTCAGTTGATATCATCTATAACTCCTTGGATATGAAGTCCACCATGTATTCATTTTCTCTTCAAGACATTCGCGTGGTACCTAAAAGATATATAGTAAAATTATTTATAATTATATCTACGATAAAACTTTTTAAAATCCTTCTTTTCAAATAATAAGCCCTTCAGCAAAAGCCAAAGGACTGGTTATTTTTTTACCAATCTTGAATAACTTTATTAAAGTTATCTACAAAATTACTTAACGCTTTCGTTAAAATTATGGTTTGGTGACAAGTAATAAACTTTACTCCTAATTCAATCCAATATTTTATCGAATCAGGTGATACCACTATCGCACCAGCCACTTTACCCGAATTTATTATTTTTTTAATAGCCTCTTCTATTATATTTTTTACCATTGGGTTATTAATTTCTCCCGGAAAGCCTAATGATTGAGATAAATCATAAGACCCAATAAAAACTACATCTATTTCTTCAAGCTTGAGGATTTCATCCAGATTATCAACTGCTTCTTTGGTTTCGAATTGAACAATGAGCATAATCTCTTTATTTGAAGTCTTTAGGTGGGTTTTTTCGTCAATCGCCAGGCCATATCCAGCTGCACGACTAACACTTATCAATCCTCTAAATTCTTTTCTTTTTTCCCCCTCTCTTTGGATGTATTTAGACCATGATACGGCTTTTTTGGCCTCTTCATAAGTGCTGACCATTGGAAAAATAATTCCCATAGCCCCTACATCTAATGCCTTTAAAATATATGTTTTTTGAATTTCGCTTACCCTAATAATTGGAATAAGGTTAGTCCGTTCAGAAGCACAAATTAAAGGTATGCAAGATTCAGCAGACATTGGACCATGCTCTGTATCAAAAATAACAAAATCATATCCTGAATAACCTGACATTTCAGCAAGATCCATTGAATTGATACTCTGCCAAATTCCTAATACTGGTTCTCCTCTTAGGAGTTTCTCTTTTACTTTATTTTTCCTCATAATTCACTCCTTAAATATTCTTTAAAATATTATTAATTAGCTTTACATCCATTTTTTTCTCCTAAAATAGAAAACCATAATAATCCCCATAATTAACATTCTTAATAAAACCACCGGATAAGACCAGACCCATTTAAGTTCTGGCATATATTTAAAATTCATCCCATAAATGCCGACTATAAAAGTCAAATGTTTAATAATTTATAATCTTGATTCATGAATTGAATTAGAGGATGATTATTCTAAGGGCAGTTCAGATTCTTTATTTTTACTTTCGTTCTCTTTTTCAATTTCACTTTCTCTTTGAAGACTCTTCTCCAACTGTTTAATCTTTTTTTTCTGACTGGAAATCATCCCTCTTCTTTTTATCATTGAAGGTACTGAAACCAATAAACTCATTAGAACCCCTAACGCAATTGCAATCAAAAGCACCAAGGCTAATGAGCTTTCAAATTTCCAAACTAAAAAACTCACTGTTATAGGAACCGCATTCTGAAGTGCAAAAACAACAGCCAAAATAGCTATTATAATACCTACAATTAATAATAACTGCATATAAATAAATCACCTTCTTTACTTTTTTTAGATTTCTAATTTGGTTCTTTTACTTTCTTTTCAGCTGCTTGACTTAAATGTTCTATTCTATGAGTAGGATAGGCAAAATCTATATCCTTATTTTTAGCAAACTCTTTCAGAACATCTTCCCATATCGCTTGTTTACTGTCCCGACGACGGGAGGGTTCACAAAGATAACGTATGGTTAATAATACCCCACTTTCCTCTACGCTAGTATAAACAATGGGAGTAAGTTTAGAATAAAATATCATAAATTTTTTACTTGCTTCTTTTACTCTCTTTTCAGCTGCTTGACTTAAATGTTCTCCATGTTTATTAGCGATTTTTTGCAGTAGATCTTTTGCCTTTTCCCAATTGCTCTCGAAGGTGATAAGGATCGGAATCTCATTCCATATATATTGGAAACCTTTACTATAATTAGCTAAGGTTTGATTTAGTATCATACTATTAGGAATGTGAATAATTCGACCGGTACTTTGATCGGCTTCCACCCAATTACCTATTTCTAAAATAGTAAATTGAAAAACTCGTATATCTATAACATCTCCAGCATGATTCCCAATCTGGATACGATCTCCAGCACTAAAAGGTTTACCCCAAATAATAAAAATCCACCCGGCTACATTAGCAATCAGATCTTTTAAGGCAATAGCAATACCTGCTGTTAATAGACCTAAGAAAGTAGTAATAGACTGAAAACCTACAAACCATACTCGGGTAACTGAAAGAATGCCTAAAATAATGGTTATATAACTTAAAATCTTTCTCCAGTTATAACTAATGCGCACATCTTCAGTACGAAACCGAACCAACTTTATAGCTAAGGTTCGAAGAAACCAGAGGATCAAAATAATAATTATCGAAGTAAAGAGTTTTATTTGTATTTCAGGGCTCAACCCAATAGTTTTTTGTATCCCTGCAATCAAGTTTTGCATAATTAATTTACCCTACCTATAATGTTTCTTTTCACTTTTCATTTTATTTCTACCCTTTTAAAACTTTACTACTCTTACTTGACCTAATAGTCGTAGTTACCAGCATAACTCTATTTTTTTAATAAACTTTCTTTCTTATTATTTGGATGATGATTCCCAGGGAAATAATCACTAATCCCAGGTAAACTATCGTAATTATACTTTGTATCCTTACCATATCTACGGTAAGTCTTTTGATTAATATTCCCAGTAAAGCCCAATCCACTACCAGACAGTAGAAAATGTCTTTTCGATAAAAAAGCATCATCAGCGAAATGAACAGACCAATAATGATAACTACTATGGTCCAGAATGGTTCACTTAGTCCCCAACGATTCCAGTTTAGATTCACTAAAAGTGCGGTAGTATTGGCAATAGTAGCGATGGTAACCCAGCCCAAATATACACTGAAGGGAAGATGGACTAAATATTTTTCAGATTTTAAGGCAGCCGAACGGCCAATATTTAGTTTTTGATAGATCGCTATTAAAGATAACAAAAGAATTAACATAATCAAAAAAGATAGAAAGACCCTTTCAAAATGCCAGGCAAAAATCCAGCTAAAGTTCGCTAAACAAGAAAGAAAAAACAATAAACCTATCTTTTCTAAAAAAGAGGAATCGGGAGTATTTTTTCGGAAAGCATAAGCTAACTGATAGACTATAAAAATAGCCAGTAATAAGTAAATGATCCCCCAGATAGAAAAAGTAAGTCCTACTGGCACAAAAAGGTTGGGATATTGATCAGCTAAGGCACCAGTAGTTTTGTTATTTAAAGGAAGGGTGACCACTAGATAGTTTACGATAACCATACTAACAAAGCTCAATAAATTTAGAATGGATAAACTTTTTAGTTGAGATTTTTTCATTATTTATTCTCCTTTTCTTTTTTATCTTTATCTAATAACTTCTACAATATCAGTAGGCATTATAGACAGATTAGAGTATTTAGTAGTAACCAGGGCAATAGAAAGTTTTTCTTTAACTTCGATTATTCTAGCCTGGGCAACTAAAATTAACTCTGTATCTAAAACTTCTTGAGTATTAGGATCTAAAATAACTTCTCCTTTCTGGGATATTTTTATTTCCTCCCCTACCTGAATTCCCGAATTTGCTCCCAGATTTATATAAACCTGGGTTATTTCCCCACTGGAAGTGGAATCCACTTTTACTACATATCCTTCTAAAGGCAGGGAAGTGGAAGAAGATATTATTAAATTACTATCCAATTTTGCCGCAAATTCTACTGCGACTTGCCGGCAGACATCGTCTATAGCTAAAAAAATGTCGGTTGCTGATTCAGAAGATAAACCTAATCCTCCGACCACTGGGACTGGGATACGAAGAGATACTCCAGAATTGGAAGTAGTTCCTTTTTTCACTTCCGAAAAAATAATTTCTCCCGTAGTTACATTTATCGCCCTTACCATAATCGTTACGGTAGCTGTTGATTTCTTCAGATTTATAGGTCCTAAAGCAATCCCTCCTGACTTACTAAACATTATACTAGTTACACTTCCAGTTACTATAGAATCTACCCCGAACATTTTTCCAATTTTAACTGCGGTAGAAGGATCAACTCTCCCTGAAGTAACTTGAAAATCTTGTTCCTGTAAGATGGCCTCTACCTTAGTTCTTTCAAAGACCCGAAAACGATTAAGTATTAATTAAAGCATTGACCATTAAATCTGTAGCTGCCTTGGATAGCTCTGAATCAATACTCCAGAGGTAACCAGGAGAAGTGGAATCAAATCCGATAACCGCTACTCGGGGTAGTTCTGCTGAAAATCCTAAATTTGATGCAAGCAAAATAACGATTAAAATTGTGAATAAGATATTTCTTATTTTTATCATCTCTTTAAACCTCCTATTATTATGATTATATTTATTATACTATACTACTTAAATTTTAAATAAAATATTTTTTAAAACTCTTTTATCTTAAATACTACATTAAATCTAAAAAATCCTTCTTTTTTTTAAAGTAATCAATAAAATATTAATTCAAATAAATTTTAAAGAAAATATGGAGTTTAAAATAGGAATAGAGGTAGGTAGTCTCCTGAAAATAAAAAATAGATTTTCACTAATTTATATAATTATTGGTTATTTCCCAAAAAGCCAAAAATATTTTCAATAGATTATATATTTAGTGCGTTGTAGATAATTTTATAGTAAATTATAATTTTTTGGTTATAATTATATTGTAGGGGTTCGATTTATCGAACCCGTAAATAAGCGGGTCGGATAAATCCGACCCCTACATTACCATTCCCCAATCAGGTCGAGGACAGGTTTGTTTACTTTTTGGGTTACAACCATTATTTATAATAGTAGTTTTTCAAAAAGGAAATTTCTTGATTTGGTATATTCAGGCAGGGGAAATTTCTATTGTTTTAGAGTAAAATAAGATAGAAAAATCCCCTTACCTAAATATTTTATTTTAAATTTTTGGTAATTCTCTTAAGGCTTCTTCAATTTTTTCCTTAGGATAGGCATAATCTTTTAATTTTCCGGCAAAATAAGCCTCATATGCAGCCATATCCATATGACCATGTCCACTAAGACCTAATAATATAGTTTTTGCCTCTCCAGATTCTTTACATTTAAGTGCTTCATCGATAGTAGCTCTAATGGCATGGTTGGTTTCCGGAGCACTAATAATACCTTCATTTCTGGCAAAGGTCACTCCAGCCTGAAAAGTCCCCAATTGGTGTTCTGCTCGTGCTTCAACTAATCCTAATTTAAGTAAATGACTGATAATAGGAGCCATACCATGATACCTCAAACCTCCGGCATGAACTGGTGGAGGAATAAAACCATGTCCCAGAGTATACATCTTTAATAAAGGAGTAAGCCCAGCTACATCACCATAATCATAACTATAAGGACCCCTGGTTAAAGTCGGACAACTTGCCGGTTCAACACATATTATCCTTAAATCAGGCTTCAACCCTTCAATTTTATCTTTTAAAAATGGTAAGAAAAGACCGGCAAAGTTTGATCCTCCCCCCACACATCCAATAATAATATCGGGATATTCACCAATCTGTTCCATAACCTTCTTTGATTCTAATCCAATGATAGTCTGATGCAGCAAGACATGATTTAATACGCTTCCTAAGGAATAATGGGTATCATCACGCTTAGCGGCCTCCTCTACCGCCTCACTAATAGCCAGACCAAGACTTCCGGGACAATCAGGATCTTTAGCCAACATATCTCTCCCGGCTTGGGTATCAGGAGAAGGACTAGGAATACAGTTTGCCCCCCAGGTCTGCATCATTACTCTACGATAAGGTTTTTGCATATAACTGATTTTAACCATATATACTTTAATCTCCAGACCAAAACAGGCACCAGCAAAAGATAAGGCACTACCCCACTGACCTGCTCCCGTTTCAGTAGTTATTCGCTTAATTCCTTCTTTTTTATTATAGTAAGCTTGAGCTACTGCAGTATTGGGTTTATGACTTCCAGAAGGACTACTCCCTTCATATTTATAATAAATCTTAGCCGGTGTATCCAATGCTTTCTCTAATCTCCAGGCCCGATAAAGGGTAGTTGGCCTCCACATTCGATAAATATCCTGTACTTCTTCCGGAATTTCAATATACCGCTGGGTACTCATTTCCTGTTCAATTAAAGCCATGGGGAATAAGGGAGTAAGGTCATCAGGCTTAATTGGTTTCCTGGTTGCCGGGTGCAAAGGAGGTGGAAGTGATTCAGGTAAATCGGCCAGAATATTATACCAGGTAGTCGGCATTTCTTTTTCATCAAGAACAAATTTAACTCTTTTCATCTTTTTCTCCTTTTATTTTTAAAATTATTTTCTCTAATTAAGTTTTCTTTTATTTCTATTACTCTCTTTTGAAAATAGTCTTTGCCCCCTTAAGGGGGCCAATTACGTAATATGAACATATTGCACCTCCTTGGTTAAAAAAATAGCTCTCCATCCCAGCTTATTTTAATAATAGGGACGGAGAGCTATTTTTCCGCGGTGCCACCCTTATTGAGTCTAATAAATTAATATAATATACAGTCTTAATTATTAAACTCCTCTTATATGGCATATGGGTATATAATATAAATTGTAAATAAAAAAACCTTTCATCTCTGAGAGACGAAAGGTTAATTCCGTGGTACCACTCTAATAGGATTTTTATTTAGAAAATCCTACTCTATAGAATACCAGTACATTAATTATATACCGATATACTTTTCCTTTTCACGGTGGAAAAATCCGTCAAAACTTACTCAGGCTATTTTAGCCCTTTTAGCCCGAAGCTTGTGGGTCCATTTCACAAATTATTTAAAATCTTTTGTCGATTCTCACCATAAACGACTCTCTGTCCAATTTTGTAATCTGCTACTTCTCCCACGCTTAGCTTTTAAATATTCATTTTTAAAATTATAACATAGATGTCAAGTTCAGTCAAAACTTTTGTTACCAGTATAATTAATAATTTTCGTAAATCTTACGGAAATGGAATCCATATACAGCGTAGGTTATTACCATAGGAAGAAGTTGTGGGCGTCGAAATAAAGACCAGAAAAAGAGTTTCCAATAATAAGTTCTTTCCTTCCCTACTATACCCAGATGCCAGATAGATTTAAAAAATCCGGTAAGATAATAAAGATGGAATTGATATTTATTTTTTTGTAAAGGTTTAGTATTCTTTAAAAGGGTCAGGAGACGTGCATAGTAATATTTGGGGGAATAAATTGTACTTAATACTTTTTTATAACCATCAATAAGCGTTTTATATTTCATTTTAGGGATAAAGTTAATAGAAAGGTCAGTATTATCACCAGAAGCTTCCTGAAGCAATCTATTTTCCTTAACCAGTTTCTGGTAAAGTTTGGTGCCGCGAGGAGCATTTAATAATCCGACCATAGCACTTACAATTCCACTTTTTTGAATGAATTCAATTATTCTTTCGAAAATTAAAGGCGGATCATTATCAAAGCCCACAATAAATCCTCCATTAACTATTAAACCAGATTTTTGCATCCTTTTAACACAAGCTATTAGATCACGATTTTTATTTTGCAATTTGTTGCATTCAGCTAAACTCTCTTCATTAGGAGTCTCAATACCCACAAATACTGAACCAAATCCGGCCCGAACCATTAACTGCATAAGCTCCTCATCATCGGATAGATTTATGCTAGCCTGAGTAGTAAAAGAGAAAGGATGTTTTCGCTCTTCCATCCAATCAATTATGGCGGGAAGTACCTCGTTTTTTAACTCTCTCTTGTTGCCGATAAAATTGTCGTCGACAATAAATACTCCACCTCTCCATCCCCGTGAGTAGAGACTATCTAATTCTGCGAGTATCTGATCTTTAATTTTAAGCCGCATTTTATGCCCAAAAAGTAAGGTAACATCACAAAATTCACAATTAAAGGGACAACCTCGAGAATATTGAATGCACATAGTGGCATATTTATTTAGATCAACTAGTTCCCAAAGTGGAATAGGTGTATTTTTTATATCTACCCATTGATCCGAAGTGTAAAGATGTTTAGGATGTCCTTCTTCTAAATCTTTTAAAAAAGAAGGCAAAGTAATTTCAGCTTCATTAAGTACAAAATAATCTATCTCCTTAAAATCTTCATATTCAGAGGTAAAAAGTGGACCGCCTGCCACTATCTTAGCCCCTAACTTTTTGCATTTATCAACTATCTTCTTCACAGATTCCTTCTGAATAGACATAGCACTAATAAATATATAATCAGCCCACTTAATGTCTCTATCAATTAATTCTATTAAGGTCATATCTACCAGCTTTTTCTCCCATTCCTTAGGAAGCAAGGCAGCTACAGTTAACAACCCCAAAGGTGGGAGACTCGCTTTTTTAGAAATAAACTTTAAGGCATATTTAAAGCTCCAGAAAGTCTCTGGATACTCAGGGTAAACAAGAAGTATTTTCATATTAACCTTCCCTTTTATTTTATATTTTCTTCCAGAAGAATAAAAACTTAATCTAACTAAATATTTTCTATTAATGACCTATCTTATCCTTTAGTACTTCCTGCTGTCAAGCCCTTGATTAATAATTTAAAATTTTTTATCTCCCCCTAATATTCCACCTAAAATGTTACCGCCGAAACCTGCAATGCCCTTTTGTTCTTCTCTTTTATGAAAACGAGAGGCGGCAATAATTCGATCAGCCAACCCATCGCCTTCCAATCGCTGCAGGATAAAACCTTCTCCTCCGAAAAGTCCGGCTCCAATCTTTTTAGTAAAGGCTACTTCAATTTCAATCCCTCTCGCCGCACATAAGAAAGAATCTTTCTGGCATAAAAATTTTCCGCCCAGTTTATCTATCTCCAGAGGAATTATCTTACCTGGAAAAGGGGCTCCAAAGGCAATATGACTTTTTCCATTTCCCTGATTAAGAAAAGTGGTGATAAAGAAAGACTCACCAGTGATTATACGTTTAAATCCTTTAAACAAGCCTCCTCCAGTAGAAGTTTGCATTTCTATTTTTTCGTCCATATACATCATTGCCCCTGCTTCAGCCCTTATCCCTTCACCTGGATCTAATTCAATCTCCACAATCTGCATGTCATCCCCATAAATCTTGTAGTCAATAATCTCACTCATACTAACTTCTCCTTTTCTCTATTATTTTTTAATGGTTTACACAGAATATCGCCCATTTCCTTTTGAAAAGTATCAAATAATTCTTTACTTAATTCTTTAATTTCAGGATGTTTGTGAGCAGTCTCTTTAATAAAAAGCCTTCCTAAAACCATAAGAGAACCAGCCAATACACCCCAGACACTTTCAATTCCCATCCCCCCACCAAAGGTAGCGGCCAGTTTTAGAGAATCTGAGTTTAAGTTAAGATGATAAACCTGATTAGCAGCATACAAAATAGTTTCGGCACAATTTAAATCTTCTTTAACCCCGTACCCTTCTTGGATTAATTCTTTCAACATTTATTTCTCCCTCCTAAAGTAAGATCCTCTTAAATTTTACCGTGCCATTAACGCTCCATACACCTCTGTAATGATGGGAATTGAAATATTATATTCTTTTCCCCAACGGATTAAAGTCCCTCCGAAAATATCTCCCTCATGTCTGGCATTCCCTTTTTCATAATCTCTTTGAAAGGAGGTCTTGGTTTCGTAGGGAAAATTCCTGGCTTTTTGTAGAGTTTTTTCCACTATATCTTGCTCAAAATCTATATTTTTTGCTCTCCCAATTAAAACAACTTCTTTCATAATATTTTCCGTCATACTCTTTAACTTATCATCAGCGAGTACTTTTCCTATCGTTTTTCCTGAATAAGCGGTCATTAAACTAAGCGCAGTGATAAATATATACTTTTCCCATATTACCGGATAGGGATTATCATACCAGGTGTTGCCAATTCCCATCTCATTAAAGAACTCAATAAGATACGTATAATTATAATCTACATATTTTGGGTCTTTACCAAATACGATCTGCCCCTCAGGACCTTTTTGTCTGATCGTCCCGGGGTTTTCAATACTAGAGGAAACATAGGCACAGGCAGGCGAAACTATCGCTTGATGCAAATTGGTCCTGATACGTTCATAGATATCTACTCCATTAAGCAAGGGAAGAATTATGGTATCATGGTGTATCTTTTTTGAAATTGATGCAACAGTATTATCCAGGTCATACCCTTTTACACACAATAAGTATAAATCTGGGATAGGAATTTGTTCTACCTTATCTGTAGCAACATTCGGATAGCAAACAAATTCTCCTTTATCAGTAAGTAAATGTAACCCCTGTTTTCGAATGGCTTTTAAATGTTCTCCTCGGGCTATAAAATAGACCTGTATAGCATGCTTACCTTTACTAATTTCATAAGCTATCTTCCCGCCAAAATATCCACCAACGCCTCCTACACCATATACACAGACATTTTTAATCTTTTTACTCATGCCTTACCCTATCTATATTCTATTTTTAAATCATCCTTGAGTTCACCCATTATTCGGTTAAATTATATAATAAGTTTAACTATTCTTAAACATTTTTAATTTTAGCAGGTTTTGTAACTTATGTAAATTTATGTAAATTTCTTGACAATAGAACTTTTTTACTGTAAATTGATAAACACTTTTACTTACTGCCTGAATCCAAAAATTATAATTCAAAATAAATAATCGGGGAGGGAAGAAAAATGAACTTAATAGACTTTAGTGCTTTGATTCCCTTCGCTCTGATTACTACCTTCACCCCAGGACCTAATAACCTGAGCTGCGCCTCTATGGGTATTAATTTTGGAATTAAAAAAACTAGGCCTTACCTCTTTGGAATTATTACCGGATTTTTCTTACTGCTTTTGCTTTGTGGATTTTTTTCTAATCTGCTTCTCACGGCCATTCCCTCTATTGAACCTATCCTGCGTTGGATTGGAGCGACCTATATTCTCTACTTAGCCTATGGCACTTTTAAAACTAGCTTTTCCTTTAAGGAAAAAACTAATCAGTATCTTTGGGGTTTTTATAAAGGTGTATTGCTCCAATTTTTAAATCCTAAAGGAATCATTTATGGCTTGACCCTTTATTCGGTCTTTCTAAATCCCCTTATCGGCAATTTTTTCTATATAGTTCTATTCTCATTGGGCTTTGCCCTCCTAGGCTTCTGCTCTATTTTAACCTGGGCTTTATTCGGGGCAATCATTAACCAATATTTGCATCAGGCAAAATTAAGAACCATTTTAAACATTATCCTATCCCTTCTTCTGGTCTATACGGCGATAAAGATTACCGGAATCATTTCCTGACTATAATTTGTCAAGGGACGGTCCTTTGACAAAGTCTATAAACTTTTTATAACTTAACTAATTGCACAATTCCTCGATTAATCTCTAAAAGATTAGCGATTTCTCTATTCGATAATATTGATTTCTCCTTTAATTCCCTTATCAGCTTATCACGAAATATTTTGTTTCTTCTCTTTCTTAATAAAATAAGTTCAAAATGATTTCTTTTTAAATATTGGTCACGGAAATTAGAGGCCTTTTGATAAGTATTTATATCTTTCTTAGTCTGATTATCTTCTTTGTATTCTAAAAAATCATGATTATCTTCTGCTTGAGAAAATTTCATAAATAAAGGGAGAGCTTTTGATAAATTCTTAGAAAATAGCTTTAAAATATCTTCTACTATAACCATTTTAGTCCGATTTTTAAGATATTCAGAATAAGAACTCCACTTATAATCTTCTGGCAATTTTACTAATCTGGCCTTGAGGGGATTATTGTGGATATAACGGATAACCGCTAATAAATATAGTTCGCCTTCTATAACTTCACTCTTAAATCTATCTTGAAAGAGGTGACCATTCTGCTGGTATTTTTTGTTAAAATACACTGCATAAGCAGTACCAATCCTCTTCATTATATGAGAAATATTATCTTTATTCTCTTTTAAAAGTAAATGGATATGATTATCCATTAGACAATAGGCATAAATAACAAATTCATTATCCTTTTTCTTGTTAGTCAGAATATTTAAAAATCTATGCTTATCTTCATCATCAATAAAAATATCTCTTCCAGAATTACCTCGAAGCATAACATGATAAATTTGACTTGAACTTAATTTTCTTCTTTGTCTAGACATATTGTTTACCTTTTATCTTTTTTTATTTAATTTATTATATCTATAATCTAAAACTTTGTCAAAGGACCGTCCCCTGACAATAAAGGTAATGAACAAATACCCTCCAATAAAACGCGGGTGGCAATACAGTCATCTTCATTGTATTGGAGAATCCTCTTTTTTATGTTTTCATCACCGGTCTCTACCCATCGATGATACCACTCAATAGATTCAGCACCGGATGGACTGGTATCCCGCCAACGAAATCCCAGATAGGAGGCTAATGTTTTAATAGAGTAATCATTAGTGGGCCATTCTGTTTTTTTCTTCACCACATCAAGGTAGAGATCAATTGCATAACCGGAATTAAACATCCCTTCTATATCGTCTTTGGACATCACCTCGGGATATTTTTCTTGCAATTTTTTCCATTGGGTTTTTTCATAGGGTGAATAATAATAAATGATACAGGGCATTGATCTTTGAATAAATTCCCAGGCTTTACCAAAGGCTTGTTTTTGTTCTTCTTTATTTGGTTGGTCGGAAAAGAAAGAAACATATCGCTCGGTGGTAGTATCTCGATTGCGACGTTCCAGAAAACCATGCAGATAGCAGATATCTCTCAGCGGATCGGTCTCAATATCGAAAAATAATTCAGTGGAGGCATCTGGTAAGGTGACTTGCTCTTTCAAATAGGGTTGGGAATCTTTTTTTGATAAAAGGATTGCTCTTTCTTGAAATTTTCGCAGGCTTTCTATCCCGATACCTGGGAAAATGGTTTTATTTTTCCTTTTAAACATCTCCAAATCAATGGTGGCAAAATCAGAAACGGAATCTATATAGCTAATCATCGCATCTCTTTTTACCCGACCCAGTTCCGGTATCAAGGTTAAATCATTAGCCTTTTTTAAACATCTAAAGCAATAAGTCCGCCATTGGCATAATTTGCATATTCCTGAATAGGCAGGCAAAGTTTTTAAGTCCTGGTTCGCTATTTTACTAACTGCCTCTAAACAATTTTCATATCTAACCCACCAGGATTCTATTTTTCGTATACTTTGGGGTGAATTTAAATCATATTCAATTTCTCGTCCCTGGATATCCCAAATAAAAGGGGTTCGGCCTCCCGATATACCGAGTCTTTCCAGGATATCGGTATAAAGGGCAAGCTGGACTGCATAGTGGACTTTCAGCTTACCTTCGGAGGTATCATTTTCTCCCTCTAAACCGGAACCGCTCTTAATATCACCGCTAATGTAGCCCTTACCATATTTTCTTAAAAGATCAGGTTCGCCGACCAGCCCCTCGGTACTGATTCTTCCACCATAGATTAAATCTTCGCCACGGTCAATAGCTTCTTTGGTTCGCTTTTCTCTTTCCATTCCTGAGTAGGAGCTTAAATCTAAAAATGGTAACTCCAAACCCTGGATTACTTGTTTTTCAAAATCAGTACCCTTTTCCCATAATAATTTGACAAATACACTGATGGGATCTTGTTTTGAATAATCTCCAAAAAGATCTAATCTTACACGGTGAGGACATTTGACGTAGTTATAGAGCATATTGGCGGAGAGTTTTTTGGGCATCAAATTTCTCCAAAAAATTAGAATAATATAAAATCGTAGGTTTAGCTCATCTTACGAATACGCACTTCAATCTCCTGCTCATCCTTCAGCAATTCCACCAGTTTAGAAGTATCCGTATCACCGTAATGATAGGGGTACAGGATTTTCGGCTTTAAGACTTTTGCAGCATCAGCAACCATCCCCGGTGTCATCGTGTAGGGCAGATTCATAGGTAAAAAAGCTACATCAACTCCCTGTATTGTTTTCATCTCGGGAATATTTTCGGTATCACCGGCCACATAGATTCGTTTATCACCAAAGGTCAGGATATACCCATTTCCTACACCCTGCGGATGGAAGGGTTGACCATTATCACGTTTATGAATAATATTGTATGCTGGCACTGCCTCAATTTTTATCCCCTGAACAGTTTGCACCCCCCCATTCTTCATAACCATACCACCTGAAATCTTCTGGGCACAGGTTTCCGTAAGAACCAATTCGGTTTTATTAGTTCGTAACATCTTGATTACTGCTAAGTCAAAATGGTCGCTATGCTCGTGGGTTATCAGAATAATATCTGCTTTAGGAAGTATAGAGTAATCCGCCAGCTCACCGTAGGGGTCAATATGAATAACTTTTCCATTAAAGGTAAAGATTAAGCTGCCGTGACCGATAAAGGTAATTTTTAGATCACCAGCAGAGGTGGTGATAATATCTGTTTCAAATTGAGTCTGAGCATTCGCTGAGCTCGCCATACCCATAAAGAACAATATAAGTAAAATAAATTTAAACATCTTTTCCCCTCCTTATTAATTTAATTAATATTTTTATTTCTATAAAATCCAACCAAACGAATAAGTTGAAAAATATGAGTTTAATAGATATTTATCTCCATAAGTGATTCAATTAAAATTACTACTTTGATAATTATAATGGAAATATTACTTATTAATTTTTTCTTATTAAGAATTATAAAATAGGTTTACAAATAATCTCATTAATTCGTAGTAAAGTTACCTTGGTACTGGGTGCTGCAGTAGCTACCACTGCTGTATCTGCACCAGAATGCGTCCCGGCAACTACAATTACTTTTTCGCCCATTTTTATACAGCCGCCATCACAAGCCATCATAATTATCTCCACACATACCTTCATTCCTTGTCCAAAAACTCTAAGCATATTAGCCAAGGCCTGTGGTGTATTTGTCCCATATAAATCAACAGTATGAAATAGCATCGTTCCAAAGTGTACCACATGTTTCTTTCCCCGTAGTTCATTTGCTAATTCTTGCGGAAAAGGATTCCCCTCCTCTTTAAAACTGAATTGCCAGGGAACTACCACTAAATTAACATCCTTCCCCTCCACAGCATCTAAGAATGATTTTGCAGTATTCCCCTTGGTTGAGGCCAGAACAATCCGGTGGATATTTCTTAATTTGGCCCTTTCTAGAACTAATTTTATAACTTCTGCGGTATTTTCTTTTCCCGGTTTTTCGAAATAAACAATTTTTTCTTCCATTTTCTGTTTACCTTTCCTATTTATTATCTGAGAACACTATAAATTACCTTGTTGCAGTATTTTACTAAAAAATAGCTCTTTTTCTAATTACTTTTTATCACACCAGCATAAAAATTTCAAGATATATACTCCATTTCTCAAAAAATATTAAACTTGTTGAAGGATTATTTCTTGACCTATCTTTAACAAAATACTCATCGCTTCTTTTTCTTGGTGGGATATTTCTGCTAATACATCTGAGGCCTTATTGACATACACCATGTCCTTCTTATCTCCTGCTTTCATAAATAATTTAGAAACTGTTCTCCACAACTGGGCAATATTAACAAATAAACCGTAAGCTTTTTTTATTTCTTCTACTTTTAACAGCTGATAACTTTCTTTTAAAAAGTCTCGATAAAGATTTCTGAACAGTGCCCCGCCGGTACCGGCTTTTTCCATTAACATGGCAGTTGTTTTAAAATCTCCTTCCACATCTTTACTTCTCTTAAACCATTTTATTATTTCTTTACTGGCCTTTAAGATACCTTTATAGCTAATATTTTCGATAGGAGGATTCAAGTAATTTTTAGCGTTATCGCTGATAGCCTGCATTATTTCTTTCTTTAGGTCATATTTTTTATTGGTAGTCTGAAAGGTATAAGAGAGATTTTTAGATGACATCGGTCCTTTTTCATTCCTGGCCAGTTCAAGGTTCTTTAAAGAAGTTTTCACCAATCCACCCTGTTGGATAGTATCCACCAGATAAGCATTATTTTCATCATATCCATACATAGCTACATAATGACCAGCGAAATAAAATTTTTTAGTAAAATAGTCCAGATAATAAGAGTCCAGCTTTATTCCCACCGGAATACCTAAATCAATCTTTTCTTTTACGTTCTCCCAGGCTTTTTTCACTGAAGAGGTTTCCTGAACCTTAAACTTCAAGTTAAGATGCCGGGTAATATTCTGAGTCAATAAATCAGTTTTTATTCTCCCTCCAATAAAAGGGAAATCCATTGTTTTCCTATTCCAAATAATGAAGCTTAACCCTCCACCTAATCCAAAGAGTAAGGGTTCGGAAAAATAAATTCCTAAATGCTGAAGTAAACTTCCGGTGGCAGTTGTTTCACAGTGTTGACCGTTAAAAGGTTTAAAATTATTAATTATCATTCTCTGCCTCCTCTTCTTTTGGGAAAATATATGATATATTATCATAATTGCTATTCCCGATTTAGATGTTTATCTGTTTTAAAAATATTGCTCTATCTCTTATTTATTCTTAGTAGAAACGGAAAGGGATTTTAAGTAGATGTGGGGAAATTTATGTTTTCCTGAAACCCATTTGGCTTTATTACCTAAAGCTATTATATTATTTAATTCTTGGAGAGCATTACCAGCGATCATTACATCCTTGACTCTTCCTACTATTTTACCATTCTCAATTTTAAAACCTAATTGTACATTATTGGAAAAAGCTCCGCTAATTATATTCCCCTGTCCTAACCCCAGAACCTGATCTACAATTATCCCCTGCTTAATATCTTTTACCATCTCTAAAAAGGAAACTTTCCCTTCTGGTATAATTAAATTATTTACTTCCGGGGCAGGTCCACTATGTATATACCCCCTTAATCCATTACCGGTGCTTTCTACTCCAACTATCCCCGCAGTCTGTAAATCATAATAAAAGTTTTTAATTGCTCCCTTTTCTACTAAAGGCAACCTTTTCATCTTTACTCCTTCATCATCAAAAGGAGCACTCCCCAGGGCAAAATCTATAGTTCCATCGCTATCCAGGGAAAATAATTCACTCCACATTTTTTCTCCTTTTTTATCGGACAAAGGGGATACTTTCTTGAGCACCATCTTTCCATTTAAGCCCATAATTAGAGGAAGGATTAACACCAAAGCTGCCTCAGGAGTAAATATAACTGGCATCTTTCCACTTTCTACTGAAACAATTTTTTCTCCCCATTCTAATTTTTCAATCAGTTCAGCACACAATTTTCCTGAATTAAGATTATCTCTCCCCGATTCTAAAGAGGAATATAAGATCAACATATCTTCCTCTTCTGTTTTTTGCACCATTGCAGAATAAGCCATTATGGTCTTTTGATAAGAATAACTTCCTCCTTTAGAATTCAGGTATTTTACTTCCAGGTAATTCTTTAAAATATTAACATCACACCTTAACTCTCGATTGACTTTTCCTATCTCCTTAATAATATCTTCCCCGGTACTAATCATTGCTTCAATACTTTTTTCTGCCACTTGAGCATCGTAAATATTTACTTTCTCTTTCTCTTCTAATTTTACTTCTTTAGGAAAATCAAAAGAAGCTCTGGGACCAAATTCAGAAGTAGCTATTGATTTATCAATCATCAAGTCTAAATTATATCCCCCAGTGGAAGAAGAAAATCCCACTTTCCCATTATTTATTACCCGTAAAGCTTGCCCTTCAGTCTCAGAAATATCTATCGCTTTTAATCTATTTACTTCAAAATTTACCGGAACAGTCTGGTTTTTTATTTTAAATAACTCAGCGGAATCCACTTTTTTACTGATTTTTTTCATTAATTTTTTCAATTTACTGTCCACCTCCTACGATTATTTTTTTTATCCTAAGGTGTGGACTACCGAAAGATACCGGCAAGGGAGACTGACCACCTTTACCACATCCTCCAGCTGCTTCTATTATTTTTAAGTCATCCCCTATCCCTTCGATATTCAGAAGAGTAGAAAAAAGATTGCCGCTTAAGACTACATCTCTAACCGGCTCAGCAATTTTTCCATCCCTGATCATAAACCCTTCTCCGGAGCTAAAAGTAAACATCTCAAAAGTAGTATTACCTCCAAAACAGTCTTTGGCATAAATTCCTTTTTTTATTCCAGACAATAAATCCTTAAAAGGAACCTCCCCATTCTCAATATAAGTATTGGTCATTCTGACCATAGGTTTAAAATTATAGTCAAGGGCCCGGGCATTTCCGGTCGGTTCCTCTCCCATCTTTTCTGCCGTCTCTCTGGAGTGAAGTCTCCCCACTAAAATTCCATCTTTAATCAGATAATTCTTCTTTGTTTTAACCCCTTCATCATCATATTTAGAAGAACCTATCAAATCCGGAAGAGATCCATCATCCACTACATTAAGTTGGGGAGAACCAATTCTTTTCCCTAAAATCATTAAACTTTTCATCCTATCATCTTCATAAAGAAAATCTGCTTCACTTAAGTGCCCAAAGGCTTCATGGATAAAAACACCTCCCAGGGTTTGATCTATAATAACGGTATATTCTCCTCCCTCCACTGGCTGAGCTTTAAGGAGAGCCAGGGCTCGGGTAGTAGCTTTTTCTGCCCGGGGTAAAATATCTCTTACTATACGAAAACCTTTGGTAGTTCCTAAAGTCTCACTAGCCATCTGGACATTATCTCCTTCTCGGGCTATAGCGGTAAAACTTACTCTTAGAAAGGGTTTTTCTTGTTCTATATAACTTCCTTCAGAATTAACAAAATAAACCGTGGAAAAAATATCAGCATAAACCACACTAGATGATTGTATTTTTTGATCATAATTTAAAATTCTATGATTATAATTTTCGATTACTTCTTTTTTTTCTTTTAAACTTACCTGACGGAAATCTTCATCCAACTCTTTTTTTACTATTTCTACTACGGGAGGAATAGCTGCTAGTTTACTTTCTTCTTTAGTAATTAAGTTCGCTATCTTTATTGCTTGTTCTACTTTTTCCTCTAAATCATTAAACTGATTGAAAGTAATAAAACTCCATCCCCCTTTGACCAGGGCTCTGATATTTCCTCCCCATTCTTGAGCACAATTTAATTTTTCTAAATTTTTACCCTGAAAATGAATGGTAGTAGTTTCTCTTTTTTCCGCTCTTATCTCCAGATAATCTACTTTACCTTTTTTCCTTAAGGCTTTTTCTAATATTTCCCTCATTAATCAATCTTCCTTTCTATCTATATCTTTTTTAAATAATTAAATTCAGTATAATTATTATATCTACTACGGGAGTTAAAATAATATTTTAATCAACTTAGCATATTATACTATTCTTTCTTTTTAAATAAAACCATACTAATAAAACATTATTCATCGGGAGGTTGATTTCTCCATAAATAACCTATATAATTTTAATAAAATAACTATCTTTTTAAAAATAGCCTGAAATTAAAAAATAGATGAAAAAAATAGAAAATAAAAAAAATAAATTAAAAAAAGAGACTAATCTCTTTGGAGCTCAAACTATTGGTGAAGAAATTGCCAATAGTATTACTCATGGCCTGGGAGTGGTTTTAAGTACTGCAGCTCTGGTAATTCTGGTAGTTCTGGCCAGCAAACGCGGCGATGCCTGGCGCATGGTAAGTTTCAGTATATATGGAGCTACGCTTATCTTGCTTTATCTATCTTCCACCCTTTACCATAGTTTTGTAAACCCAAAGGTAAAAAATATTTTTAGAATCCTGGATCATCTGGCTATCTATCTTCTTATCGCCGGAAGCTATACTCCCATAACTCTTGTTTCTATGAGGGGAGCCTGGGGATGGACTCTTTTTGGGCTTATCTGGGGAATGGCCATAGCTGGGATTATAATCTCTATAGCCTTTAAAGAAAAACTCAAACCGGTAATGGTTTTATCTTATGTAGTTATGGGATTACTCATTGTTGTTGCCTTTAAACCAATGCTGCTGATACTGCCTCAAAAAATGATTTTCTGTCTGTTTATCGGGGGAGCTTTTTACCTTTTGGGAATAATCTTTTATTTATGGAAAAGATTGCCTTACCACCACCCCATCTGGCATCTTTTTGTCCTGGGGGGAAGTATTTCTCATTTTTTTGGTATATTATTTTATCTCACTTAATACTTTGCCAAGGGACGGTCCTTTGACAAACTTAAGACTTTGTCAAAGGACCGTCCCTTGGCAAACTTTGACCAATTACCTGGTCAGATGAATAGGCTTTCCTATTATTCCCTCAGCTGCTTCAGCGATAGTTTCTGCCAGGGTGGGATGGGCATGAATAGTATTTACAATCTCTTCAGCAGTTGCTTCCATAGAAAGAGCCAAGGTTCCTTCGGCAATTAAGTCACTAGCATGGGCCCCCAAAATATGTAAACCTAAAAGTTCAGAAGTATCGCTATCGGCAATTATCTTTACCATCCCCTCAGTTTCTCCCATTCCTAAAGCCTTTCCATTGGCTAGATAGGGAAATTTGGAAACTTTAATCTGATCATATTTTTTTCTGGCTTCTTCTTCGGTTAATCCTACACTGGCTACTTCAGGTAAAGAAAATACACAATTAGGCACCACTTTATAATCCATTAACACTTCTTTCCCAGAGATGTTCTCCACCGCCACTATCCCTTCTCGGGAAGCAACATGAGCTAACATTATCTTGCCTACTACATCTCCTACTGCATAGATGCCAGGGATATTAGTCCTCATCTTCTGATCTACTTTAATAGCTCTTCCCTCCAATTCGATACCCAATTTTTGAACATTTATATTCCCAAAATCTGGAACTCTACCGGCAGCTAAAAGAACTTTTTCGGTTTCCAGTCTTTGTTTTCCTTCTGGGTTAGAAATTAGGACCTTAAAATTCTGATTGGTCTTTTCTATCCCTTCAACCTTACTATTGGTTAGAATTTTAATTCCCTGTCTTTTTAAAATAAAGGCAAGCCTATTGGCTATCTCCTCATCTATAGGAAGTAAGATTCTGGGGAGCATCTCTACCACGGTAACTTCCACTCCCATAGCTTTAAAGATACCGGCAAATTCTATACCTATTACTCCTCCTCCAATAATTATCATCTTGGTGGGCAACTCGCTTAAGGATAAAGCTCCGTCACTATCTATTACCCCCTCATTTTCTAAACCTGGAATAGGTATCTTCATCACTGAGGAACCGGTAGCAATAATAATATTCTCAGTCTTTATAAGCTCTTTTTTACCTTCAATATTAATGACTTCCACTACTCCTGGCTCTAATATATTACCTTCTCCCTGAATTACCCTAATCTGATTAGCTTTCATCAGCTGTCCTACCCCGGAACTCATTCTCTTAGCTATCATTTCTTTCCTCTTCATAATGGCCGGAAAATCATAAGAATATTCTTTAACTTGAATTCCAAATTCTTTAGCCCTTTGGAGTTGGTTTAATAGCTCAGCGGTACCTACCAAAGCTTTGGTAGGTATACAACCTCTGTTTAAACAGACTCCTCCTAATTTATCCTTTTCTATCAGGACTGCCTTTAGCCCTAAATGAGCGGCTTTTATAGCGGCCACATATCCACCAGGTCCTCCACCAATAATGGCTACATCAATCTCGTTCATATTGGTCTGTCTCCTCCTAATAAAATTTATTCCCAGCTACTTCTATAATTTAGTCATGGTTACATCCACTGAAGATATTTCTCCAAAATATACCCAAATATCTTCTACCCAGGTTCTAAAACCGTCTTTAATTATGGTAAGTTCGTGATATCCGTCTTTTATATTTTCTAAGGCTACCGGATTACTTGAAAAGGTAGTCTTTTTATAGGTGCCATCTAAAAATATTTTAGCCCCACTCTGATTACAAGAAATGGAGATTGTACCATAAGACTGTTCCACTATCAAATCAGCAGAAACAGTAGTCGTCTGCGAAGGGAAGACGGAAACATAACTATTCCATTCCTGATAGCCGGACAACACCAATTTAATACTATGCTGACCTAAGGTAATATTTTTTAAATTTAGAGGAGTTACTCCTTTAGAAGAATTATCTAAATATACCTTTGCCCCTTGAGGGTTAGAGTAAACCGAAATTGAACCATAAGACTGTTGTTTAGCTATCAAATCAGCAGAAACAGTAGTCGTCTGCGAAGGGAAGACGGAAACATAACTATTCCATTCCTGATAGCCGGACAACACCAATTTAATACTATGCTGACCTGAACTAATGCTATCTAAATTTAGAGGAGTGTCTCCTTGATAAGAATTATCTAAATATACCTTTGCCCTTTGAGGATTGGACATCACAATAATTCTACCATAATTAGTAGGTGGAATAATTGGGGTTATAGTATAACTTAATAGGTTACCCTGTACCCAATCTGTGGGAGGTAAAGGTTGGATTATACCTTTAATTTGATGGGTAAAAGCTTTATAATCTTTATTTAATTCTGGAATTAACCCTATAGAGATAGGTCTGATGGTAGCAAATCCCAGAACATACTCAATCCCCGGTTGAGAAGAAGGGTCAATTTGCCCTTCAAAGGTATTAACTTCTCCTGCTTTTACTAAATTATGCGGTGAATATGGATTAGGGAAAATAATTTTTCCTCTGCCTCCAGTATCATAGCTATATAAGGTTACAAAGGAATCTCTGGAAACCTGGAAGAAAATTTTAATCCTCTCTCCAGGAGCATAAGTTGCCCCCCTCTCTTTATCCAGCCATAATCTAAGAGAAAAAGCAGGATGAGGATTGATAATTTGAATACTTTTCATCTTTTCGGTCTCTTCTGCACTTTGAGCATAACTAATCCCTATCATAGCCAAGCAAAGAAAAATCAATAAGGTGGCAAAAACACAAACTAATATCTTACTTCTCTTCAAAAAAAATACATTTTTTGACATTTTAAAATCCTCCTATTTATTTAGTATTATATAGTACATAGTCGATAGCTGATAGTCGTTATCGGTCTTCTGACTTCTGACTTCCATCCCTCCCGTGTATCTCCCTATGTTTATTATAACATAAAAAATAACTAAAATTTATCCTTAAAATAAAATTATTATAAAATTAATGTTTTATCAATAAATCGTTTTTCATAGCCAAGTACCAGAATATTTTTTAATCTTAATAAATTTTTATAAAGTTTTCATAAATTCGATAGTGTAAAATTTTCCTCTACTTGAAATATATATAAATTTTGTATATAATTACTGCAGTTTTCATTTTTTAAAACCGTTGAATCAGTTTTTGGGTGGTATATTTATCTTTATTTATTAAAATAAATATAAAACATAAAAAATATTTTTAAAAAAATAAAAAAAATTTATTAAAAAGAAGGATTTTTAAAATACTTGTCGTATAATATATAAGTAATAGTCACTAAACATTTTATATTTTATCTATATCTTTATAGTTTATATCATTTTGCTGAAAAAAATGAAAGGAGGTGTAAATAGTGAATAAAGGCGAATTAATCGATATGGTTGCAAATGACATTAGCATTACCAAACGAGAAGCTAAAATTGCCGTTGAATGTGTATTGGAAAATATTGCTAACTGTTTAGCTAAAGGTGATGCAGCTAGATTGGTAGGTTTTGGTACTTTTGGTATCAGAAAAAGAGCGGCTCGAATGGCCAGAAATCCGCGTACTGGTGAGAAAATTTCCGTAAAAGCTATGAACGTGCCTTTCTTTAAAGCAGGTAAAGAGTTAAAAGAGAAGGTAAAATAATAAAATATTATAATTATTTTATCTGTAAATTTAATTATTAATAGGCCTATTAAGTGTTATATATTAGCTTAATAGGCCTTTTTTATAATATAACTTATTGATTCTTCTCTTCTATATGCACACCCTGAATATTTATATTCACCCCAGTAACTTTAAGACCGGTCTTGGTTTCCAATTCCTGTTTTACTTTTTTCTGTATCTCATTAGCCACCTGAATTATTACGGAACCATATTCTAAAATAACTGAAATAATAGTAGAAACTTCTTTATTTTCTCTAAGATCAACTTTTATCCCTTTTTCTAACTCTTTGGTCCCCAGTAAAGTTCCTATTCCTCCTTTGCTGTGAGTAGCTAATCCCGCTACACCTTCTATCCCAATAACAGTTCTACTGATTATGGTGGCTATCACCTCTGGGACAATATTTACTTCCCCCAATATTTCTTTGGCTTCAACTTTTTCTTCTTTCTGTATTTCTTTATGCTCTTCTTTCATCTTTTCGTTCTTTTCTTCTGGAAGTACTTTTTCGGTCTTTTCATCCGGATTTATTACTTCTTTTTCTTTCTTTTTTATAACTTTATCCATTTTAATTCTTACCCCCTTTTATTCTTAATGATTTTAATCTCCCTCTAGTTTAAATTACCAAAAATATAAAATATTCTTTCTGATTTCAAACCAATTTTTCCAATACCTTGCTAATCTTTCTTAAATATCTAAAATAGTAATATTGTTTTAATCTTTTACTTTTTATCCGGGCATAACTAAAAATTTGATTGCCGTCCTTTCTTCTCCTTCAATCTCAACATCTACAAAAGCAGGTATACAAACTAAGTTAACACCACTGGTGGCGGTATATCCTCGAGCAATAGCAATTGCCTTAACTGCCTGATTTACTGCACCTGCTCCTATAGCTTGTAATTCTGCTTTACCTTCTTCTCTTATTACCCCTGATAAGGCACCAGCAACGGCTTTTGGATTTGATTTAGATGAGACTTTTAGTAGTTCCATTCTTTTCTCCTCCTTTGTAATATTAAATACCTTAGTTAATATCCACATTTGTTAATCTATTTATGCTATTTTTTCGCTTTTACTTTTTCCTTAGGGCACGGTCTTGGATTTTCTTATCTTTTCCATCACCTCCAATTATTATATTCGGAAAATATTATTATACTGTTTATAATGATTATAACATATTTGAGTTTATACTATTATATTTTACTATAGATTTTATCTGCTGATAGTTTTTATCAGTAATATCGGGTGATAAATAGGGTAAATAGGTCATCTCTGCCTATGCGTTGGGTTTATTCTAAAAGAAGCACAATAGCTACAGCGGAAAGGACAACCCCCTAATTCCATATCTGTTGAAACGGCGGGTATCTATATTTCTTTTCATAAATTTTGTAATTTTTTACTTTTAATTTTTTAAATAAATAATATAAATATGGTCAGATTATCAGAAATTTAATTTATTTAAAGGGATCCTACCATAAAAAAGTTCCTCTCCCCTAAAAAAATATCGTTAATGTATACTCTTATCTTCCACTCTCCAGGCAATTTAGAGGCATACCCCTCCTTAATCTTTATCCAGTACCAGGTACGATAATTAGTATAGCTGCCAGCTTCCATCTCCAATTCTCCTCGATGATACAATGTCCCTTGAGGGGTAATCCATTCCCACCTCAGGATAAATTTTTCCGTTGAATCATAAGAAAAGCTGAACCAAGCAACTACTTTCTCGTCCTGAGGAACGAAAATATTAGTCTCTTGAAGGAGATTTTTTTCCAGAATATCTTTACCTAGAGCAATTTTTTGTAAATATTCTGAATCCGGTGCTAATTCCTCTCCCTGACCTACTGCAGAGAAGACCATTAAACAGATCAATACAAATAACCATAATTCAATCCTAAAAATATTTTTTATCTTCATAATCAAAATTTACTACCTCCTTTTAAATTTATTAATTAAATGATTTACAAATTAATAAGAAAATTTACCCTACGAATTATAGACTTCTACTTTCTTCACTATATACTAATTTGGCTCCTGGCTCCTAAATTTTATCCTTTTATAATTATTCTCCAAACCAAACTCAAATTCCTGCAAACTTTTTAAAAAATATTTTTTATTTTAAAAAAATAAAAAAGGTAACAGTCTTTTTCAAACCATTACCTTTTTATATTTTATAGATTAATAACTTTTCGTTCTTTTCTATCCTCCACAAGTGGAGCAACTACCCGATGAACAAGAATTACAGGAACTGGAACTTGAATTCATCGAGGAAGAAGATTTTCCGGAACAGAATCCAAAACCATTAAAAATTCTTTTAATATTTTTACTGTTGCATTTTATACAGGATATCTTACCTTCTTCCATCTCCTTAATAGTTGCTCTAACCTCAAAGGCTTCCTGACAATCCTGACATTCAAAATTATAGTTTGGCATATCTATTTTCCCTTTTTTCATGCTAATTTGGTCAACTTTTTTCTACACTTATTTATACTCCAAACTATCCTGGCTGTCAAGAATAAAATTACCTCTGGTGCGTTTGACAAATTGCCAAAAACAGTGTAAAATTCTAACATAAAAAAGGTGCATCTTTTTTACGCTGAATTCTCCAAGGGAGAAACGGGGGAACCAAAATTCACGTCTGTGTGCCTGCCTGAGCGAGTACGCTCGCAGTCAGGCAACGCACAGGCAGAGGGGTGAATCTTATTTAAATAATAAGTAGAGCAATCCTTTCAGCTCAAATCCGTCAGCTCACCCCGTAAGCGTTGGAGGTGGAATAAATTTATAAATATAGCATTAATAATGGAGAAACTAAAGATAAAATAGTTTCTCTTTTTTTAGTTTAATAAAAATTTCCCAAAATAAAATATTTTTTAGAGAAACTAAAAGGGGTGAATTTTTTTGAAAATAATCGTAATAGGCGCAGGAAAAGTTGGTTGCCAGATTGCCCAAACTTTATCTTCAGAAAATCATGATATCGTAATAATTGAAAAAGATAACATAATACAACAATCTGCTCAAAATAGTTTAGATGCAATGGTTATTTTAGGCAATGGAGCTAATGTACTCACTTTAGAGGAAGCTGGAATTAAACAAACAGATATGTTGATTGCCGTAACCAGCAGCGATGAAGTAAACATGTTAGCCTGTATGATAGCTAAACAATTTGGTGTACCTAAAAAAATCGCTCGTATCAGAAACCCTGAATATCTGCACACCAGTATCTTATCCAGAGAAAAATTAGGAATAGATTTTGCTATTAACCCAGAAAGAGCTACCGCGAAAGAAATAGTTAAATTATTTAAATCACCAATAAATGTTTCTCAAGTACAGGATTTCGCTGAGGGAAAAGTTAAACTTATTGAATTCAATATTGAAAAATATTTTCCTTTTCTCAATCAGCAACTAAAAAATATTAGCTTTAAATACCCTGTATTAGTTGCAGCTATCTATCGAGATAATAAGATAATTATTCCTGATGGAGAAGAAAAAATTATTTTAGGGGATAATTTATATGTTTTAGTTGAAAAAGACAATTTTTTAGGGTTAAATGAATTTTTCAACGAAAAACCACTGGATATGCAAAATGTGATGATTTTGGGAGGAAACAGAATTGCTATTCAAACAGCTTTAATATTAGCAAAACTTGGCATTAATACTAAATTGATTGAAAGAGATAAAGAAAAATGTGATAAAATCGCTGAACTACTTCCTCATTCCTTAATAATAAATGGAGATGGCACCAACATTGATCTTTTAAAATCGGAAGGTATAAAAACCACTGATGGTTTCGTCGCGGTCACCGGATATGATGAATATAATCTTTTAGTAGCCTTATTAGCCAAACACCTGGGCACAAAAAAAGTAATTGCTAAAATAGATAGATCCAATTATATTCCAATACTGGAAAAAATTGGAGTAGATGCTGTAGTAAATCCCAGAATAATCACTACTTCTGCAATATTACAATTTATTCGAAAAGGGGAAATTGTTTCTTTAACTTTATTAAAAGAAGGAAAAGCGGAAGTCATCGAATTGATGGTTCATTCTAACTCAAAAATTATTAATAAACCACTAAGAAATGCTAATCTGCCTAAAAATTCTATTATCGGTGCCGTTATTCGTAAAGATAGAGTAATTATCCCTCATGGTGATGATACTATTCAAGCTCAAGACAAAATAATTATATTTGCTTTGTCGTCTGCTATAAAGAAAATAGAAAAAATATTCGATGGTGAAAAGAGTTAAAATTGAAATATAAGATTGTGCTAAATACCTTAGGTAGTCTTTTGTTTTTTTTAGGATTAAGTATGCTGTTCCCTCTTTTGTATGCTATTTACTATAAGGAAGCAGTGATTAATACATTCATACTTTCTATGTCTATTACTTCTTTAAGTGGTTTTTTGTTGTGGAAATCTTTTCCTTCCAAAGATCCTATCGGCATAAAAGAAGGATTTACTGTAGTTACCCTAGGTTGGATATTGGCTGCTGGGTTTGGAGCTCTCCCTTTTTTATTGGCAGGAACTTTCTCTAATTTTATAGACGCCTACTTTGAAACTATGTCCGGTTTTACTACTACTGGTGCTTCGGTGCTTACTATTATTGAAGGAATTCCTCTATCCGTCCTCTTTTGGCGAGATTTCATTCAATGGTTGGGAGGCATGGGCATTATTGTCCTGGTGGTAGCTATCCTCCCGGCATTAGGAGCAGGAGGAATGCAATTATTTAAATCAGAAGCACCCGGACCTGAAAAAGATAGATTAAAACCAAGGATTAAAGAAACTGCTAAACTTTTATGGCAAGTCTATATCATAATATCTGCTTTGCAGGTTGGATGTTTATATTTTACCGGAATGCCTTTATTTGATGCCCTTACTAATATGTTTGGAACTATGGCCACAGGAGGTTTCAACCCTAGAAATCTAAGTGTAGGTGCTTATAATAATCCGGTCTTTGAAATTATTATAACCTTCTTTATGTTTGTAGCTGGAGCAAATTTCACCTTACATTATCAAGTCCTTCATGGAAATATAAAAAGTTTATTCAAAGATAGAGAATTCCTTTTTTACGGAGGAGTAGTTCTTACTGCTATCCTGGCTATTACTACCGAACTAAGAGTGTACATTTATAACTCAATCTTTACTGCACTCAGATATGCTTCTTTCCAAGTTGTCTCTATTCTCACCACTACCGGTTTCGTTACCACCGACTACGATACCTGGCCAGCATTTTCTAAATGCATTTTACTAATTTTAATGTTTATAGGTGGATGTTCAGGTTCAACGGGAGGAGCTATTAAAAATATTCGTATTTTACTTCTCTTTAAAAAAGCTAATCGAGATTTTCATAAGCTAATTCATCCTCGGTCAGTTACACCAATCAGAGTGGGAAATAAAATCGTTTCAGAAGATACCATGAATTATATTACTAGTTTTTTCTTTTTATATATTTTAATTTTTGTAATCTCTACTTTCATAATGTCTATATTAGGCCTGGATATATTAAGTGCGATGTCCTCAGTTGCAGCTACTTTAGGAAATGTAGGCCCAGGTCTTGGTCTGGTTGGGCCATCTCAAAACTATGGTTTTATACCACCTTTAGGTAAAATTACCCTGACTATATGTATGCTATTAGGTCGATTAGAACTATATACTGTCTTAGTTTTATTAGTTCCAGGATTCTGGAGAAAATAGTTAAATTCAAAGTCAAATAGCTTCCCGTGCAAAAAAGAGTAGGGTTAAAAGATTTAGTTTGACCTTGTTTGACTTCTTAAAATCTCTATTATTTACCCTCACTTTGCTTGAATTTCAGATTCTAAATCTAACATTTTCTGCTTTAAAACAATTCCGCCTGAGGCTGAAAATCCTACTAGTTTACCATTACTTCCTATTACCCGATGACAGGGTATAATCAAAGGGATAGGATTGTGAGCCATAGTGTTTCCTACTGCTCGATAAGCCTTCGGATAATTAGCTGCCTCTGCCACTTTTTTATAGGTCTGGATTTTCCCGTAAGGTATTTTTTTAACTATTTGTAAAATACTTTTTTGAAAATCTGTATATTCATTCAGATCTAACTGCCAATTCGAAAAATCAACTTTCTTGCCTGTAAAATATTCTTTTATATCTTTAATTAAATCTTCCCATCCTCCTTTCTCTTCGATAAGATTATTATATTTTAATTCCTTCTTTATTTTGACCAGAACATCCTCTTTTCTCTCTTCAGGTAAAACTAAAATCCTTAAGCCCTCTTGACCAGCAACCAACCCTGCCCATCCCCAGGCAGTTAAAAAAATATTATATTTAAAAGATATTTCCTGCATAAATTTTTTTCTCCTTTTGTTTTGTTATTGTTTTTATTATATAATCTAAATTAGCCGTGGTCAATAAACCCGTTTTATACTAACAACTGATTTAATTGGAGAATTGGTAAATTGACCAATTGGCCAATATTTCATTATAATGTTGGGAAAAATTATGATTGAGAAAATAAATGTCTTGCTACTGGCGGGAGGGAAAACCAAAATAAGCCTAAGAAAATTTACCGGAATAGAAAATAAAGCTTTAATTGAAATTGGATCTTACCCGCACGGTAAACCTATGATTCTTTACGTTATAGAATCTTTAAAAAAAGCAAAATACACCAATAAAATTGTATTAGCCGGTCCAAAAGAAGTGCAAAAATTAGTTAAAGATTTAGTCTATCTAACCATTTCCGATGGTCAAACTATTTTTGATACTTTGAAATCAGGAATTTTGCCCCTTAAAGAAGATCCATTAATCTTAATCTCCACTTGTGATATCCCTTTAATAACCGAAAAACATATCGATTATTTTATAGAAGAGTGTTATAAATGTCCAGGTTTTGATATTTATTATCCTATCATTGATAAAGAAATTTATCAAAAATCATATCCTTTTTCAGATTTAAGAAGAGTTTATGCTAATCTTATGGAGGGGTCTTTTACGGGAGGAAATATTCTTTTAATAAATCCTCGGATTATCGCTAATTTTGGAGAAATAATCAATAATTTTATTTATTTCAGGAAACATCCTTTAAAAATGGCTCGACTCTTAGGAGCTCAAATCGCCTTAAAATACTTAAGAAAATATTTATCTATCCAAGATTTGGAAAAGAAAGTTCCTGAACTATTAGGGGGTTATAAAGGGAAGGCTATCCTCTCTCCTCCAGAAATCGCTTTGGATATTGATAAACCCAGACATTTAAAACTCCTCTGGAATCAATAAAACTTAATTTTGCTCTTTGATGAGAATTAAATAACCATCCATAGTTCAATCTTTAAACAGTAAATCTTTTTGATCTTAAATTTTGCTTTTTACTCCATACATCTGGCCACCATATTTTTCATCTAAGAGATAGGAAGTTATAAAGGCTTTAGGATCATACTCCATAGATATCTCTTTCACTTTAGTGAAGTAACTTCTTTCACATATAACTCTTAAAACTTGCACTTCCCCGTCTTTACCATATCCTATATTTCGAGTAATTCCAAACCCTTCATCCCAAAGTTTCTGTTCAATCTCTTGCCATTTATTCTTGGAAATAATTCCTACTGAAATTAATTCTTTAGATAATTTATCCGATATATATATCCCGACTACATTTCCGATGGCAAAACCCCCGCAATAAGCTACGACATTTAGCCAATTACCGATATCCTGTATTACCTTACTTACAATGAGGATAAAGATCATAACTTCAAAAAAACCAAGCAGAGCGGAAACAAGCTTTTTTCTTCTTACTATCATCTGAACTCTAAAGGTCCCTATAGTCACATCTATAACTCTGCATAAAAAAATAATTAACGCTCCCAAATAGAGATTAGAATCCATAACTCTAAAAATTATATCCATTATATCCATACCTTTCTCTCTCTTATTTTTATTTTCTGCTTTACTTTAAATTATAAATAATTATAATACTATGATTATCTCCCAAAAACTAACTATTTAATACAACATATCTAACCTAAGCAGCAAATTTAACTCTAGAAGCCCTTTGAAAACTAAATAGCGAAAATAAATGGTTATATGAAAGAGTAGAAAGCTCAGGTATTGGTGTACTTATCAACCCCTTTATCAATCTCTTACAGTTTATGGCTGATATCTTAAACCCTAACCACACCTTTACACGTACTTCTCCCCTTACCGGAAGATGATCTATCTTGTACCTCCTTCTTAGTACCGAAGGGAGACCCTCTATACCCGCTCTCTTCTTGGCCAACTCTTTATACTCGGAGGTTCCCATCTTAGCGATAAGCTGGCAGCGGTGTAACTTAGTCTCTGATACCTTAAAGAGATAACTCTTCTTCTGTTTTACTACCGAACAATCTTTACGTAAGGGACAATTACTACAGTGTTTCTGATCAAAGTGTGCTCTATAGGATCCTTCTTTAAAGGTACTGGTTATCGGCTGATGACCAGAAGGACATTTCTTTACTAGATGTTCTTTTTCGTCTATTTCAAATTTATCACTATTACTATTTTTACCTCCCCCTACCAGGTTAGTAGGGACCATCTGTATGCCTTTGGCTTCAGCTTTCTTAGCTATATCTTCAGAGTAATAGGCACCATCAACCAGAGCGGTTACTCCATCCTTTTCTACCGGTAGTTTGGAAATGGTATCCTTAGCGAATTTCTGATCACTATAGGTATTTTTCTTAAGGTCATAGCCGGTTATCATCCTATGCTTATCATCAAACTTTTCTACTAGATTAACCGTGTAACCTATGTGTTTCTTCTTACCTTTTTTACGGTAGGTGGCATCCGGATCAGTAGGGTTTTGCAAAGAATCAGGAGCTATCTCGAGAGAAGTTTTTATCTTACCTTTTCTGGTTTGCTCTTTTAACATTCGGCTAAGGAGTTTAAACTCTTCGGTCTTGCTTATCTCTTTATCCTTTCTAGATAGGAAATAGAGTTTTAAACCATCTTTTAGCACTCTCTTAATTTTACTATTTAGATCTTTATCTCTGGAGCGGTAGATGGTATCATTGTAATGGCTTTCCTCTAAGTAGGGTTTAAAACTTTCCGGTAGTATATTTTTGTCTATTACCTTTATAAGTCGCGCAACTGTGGACCTGTCTGCGTGCGAACACGCACAGGCAGAGTAGATAATTTCCAAGCGGGATAATTTTCGGCAGGAGGAGCTTACCATCAGGGAATCCATCCGGATGGTCTTACCTTCTATCTTGAGTAATTTAGAGAATTGTTGGGCATGACTTTCTATCTCTTCTTGGATAAGGTCAACACCATGTTCTTGATTATATTTATATACAGCAGAGCGAAAGTTGGTCAGGCTGTTTTTGGATACCGGTTGTTCTTTAAAGCTGGTGGTATGTAAGGCATATTGATATCTAAGATCAAATATTAAGGAATTAAGGGCTTCTTCATCTGATTGGTTAAAGATATCCCTTAAGATGAGGAGTCCAAAATAGACATTCGCTGGATTATTAGGTCTGGTTGCCGGATTATCACTATATAATACGCTAAACCGGCCTTCATCGATAAAGGGAAATATCTTTTTACTAAATATTTCTGCCCAGGAGCCTTTAAGATGTTTTATCTCTCTTCCGGTAAGTAAGAATAGTGAATCATAGATGGCCATTTGTTGTTCGTTATTTAGCTGAAAGGACATTGGTAGCCTCCTTATTGGTTAGTATTTTTATGACTTATTATAGCATAAAACACTAATAAAATAAAGGGTTTTATCTATTTTTACTACTTAAATTTTCAAGGTGCTATAAGTAAAATAATTTAGGTAAGTTGATTAGTACTATGTGATGTTATTTGCACTATTTTTGAAATATAGTTAGTTTAAGTACTTTTTGGGTTGTAATCATACTATAATACACCAAAATTAATTTTTCAACCATTCTTTCCGAGATTTTTTAATTATTTTCCCTGACTCCTCATTTTTTTTCTTTCTTTCTTTAAATTTTAAAGCTATAATAAATAAAATATAATCAATCAATGAAGGAGAAGTAAATAAATCAATGAAAGCAGAAATTATCAGTATAGGCAGTGAAATATTAAGAGGGCAAATCACCGATACCAACGCTAATTTTATCGCTCAAAAATTAGCTGAACTCAGTATTGACCTAAATTATATTTCAGCAGTTGGCGATAATCAAAGAATGCTTTTATCTCTTCTAAAAAAAGCTCTTAGTCGTTCTGATTTGATTATTACTACTGGTGGATTAGGACCTACGGAAGATGATATTACCTACCAAGTTATTGCTAAAACTCTACACCTTAAGCTAATAAAATCTCCAGAGGCTGAAAAAAACTTAAAAAGGATTCTCCATAGTATAAAAATAAAACTTTCACCAAGTAATCTTAAACAAGCTTACCTTCCTGAAGGAGCTAAAATAATTATCAATAAATATGGCACTGCCCCGGCTATGATTCTGGAAAAAGATAATAAAATTATATCTTCTTTCCCTGGTGTCCCTTATGAAATGAAGAAGCTGATAGAAGAAAATCTTATCCCTTATTTAAAAGAAAAATTTCCACCTTCTGTAATTAAAAAGTCAAAAACTTTAAAAATTACTGGCCTGGGAGAGTCATCAGTTAATGAACTTATTCGTAATTATATCCATGAACAAACTAATTTTTCTTTTGGTATCTATGCTCATCCGGAAGATATCCAGATCCAGATAACTACTCAAGCTCCTACCGAAAAAGAAGTAGACCAACTGTTACAATTTTTATCTAATCAATTAATTAAAATATTAGGTGATTATGTTTATGGAACCGATCAACAGAGCTTAGAAGAAGTGGTGGGAAATCTATTAAAAGCAAAGAATATTAAAGTCGCTGTAGCAGAATCCTGCACCGGAGGTAGGTTAGGAGAAATGATTACTAATATACCGGGAAGTTCTGAATATTTTCAAGGTGGAGTAATAAGCTATAACGCTAAAATCAAAGAAGAGCTGCTAAAAGTACCTCCGGAAATAATTAAAAAATACGGCGAGGTAAGCGAACAAGTAGCTCGTTTAATGGCCGAAGGGGTACGAAAATGCTGTTACAGTGATATTGGAATAAGTATTACTGGTATCGCAGGTCCGGGAGGGGCCACTGAAAAGAAACAAGTTGGGCTGGTCTATATAGCTTTAGCTAATAGTAAAAAGACTCTTATCCAGAAACACCAGTTATTCGGAAATCGACAACAGATCCGTTTAAGGGCCTCCTGCCGCGCTTTAAATCTCCTTCGAATGCATCTGATAAAAAATGGATGAAGCCGTTTTATATTCCTCTACTAATGTATTAATAAGCTCTTTAACCGAGATAATTTTTTTCACGCGATAGGCATTAGCTCCGGCAAAAGAAAATCCATCCTCAAGTTTTCCTTGTTGAGCATTAGTTAGAGCGAGGGCAATACAATAAGGTGAATTTTCGAAATTACAAGTCTTTAAACACCTCCAGGGACATTTAAAAGGTTTCCTAATCCCAGCTGATACTTCTTCAAGAAATTTATTATTGATTGCTCGACCAGGTAAGCCAACCGGGCTATCAATTATAATCAAATCCTCTTTTTTACATTTTAAATAATTTTCTTTGAATTTTAAGGAAGCATCACACTCATAAGTAGCTACAAATCTAGTGGCCATCTGCACTCCTTGAGCTCCCAATTGAATATATTTGTAAATATCCGCCCCGGTATAGATACCTCCGGCAGCAATTACTGGAATATTTTTATTAGAATGCTCCTCATAGGTCTTTATCACCGAAATTATTTCGGGCAATAATTTTTCCAGTGAAAAACTAGGATTATTAATCTGCTCTTTTTTAAAGCCCAGATGTCCACCAGCCAATGGCCCTTCAACAACCACACCGTCAGGTACATGCTGGTAATTTTTTTGCCAATATTGAAATATAACTTTAGCTGCTCTGGCTGATGAAACTATAGGAATAACCTTAGTTTTATTTTCTTTTAATTTATCGGGAAGTAATATTTTAAGATTTCTTAAGGGAAGCCCTGCTCCCAGTAAAACTAAATCTGCTTCTTCTTCTATGGCAATTTTTATAATATCATAAAAATCAGAAAGAGCGACCATTACATTTACACCTATAATTCCTCTGGTCATTTTCTTTGCTTTTCTGATCTCTTTTCTTAAGGCTCTTTTATTTGCTTCACTAAAATTTGTGGCAAAATCAGGCTCAAGCATGCCAATACCTGCCGTCGCGATAACCCCAATGCCACCTTGGTTAGCCACTGCTGAAGCTAATCCTGACAAAGAAATACCTACGCCCATTCCCCCTTGAACAATAGGAAGGCTGGCCTTTAAATCACCTATTCTTAATTTAGGTATTTCATTTAAATTCATATATCTTTAAACTCTTTCCGGATATTATAAAACTGCAAGTATATTTTATCCATTTTTTAAAATATTATAACATGATTACTACCCAAAAAGTACCCATGCTTTACAGATAATACTAATCAACATATTTAATTATTTACCCTATGCACCTTTAAGGGACAAGGTTATAAATACCTTTAAAAATCAGACTTTTAAATAACAAAAAGCATAATTTAGAGAACTAAATCTTTAAAAAATATGATCTAAATTATGCTTTTTAAATTAACTTAAACTTATTAATTAAAATAAATTATATCACTGTTGATTTATGCAAACTGAGAAGCTGCTTTAATATTCCACTTTCATATTTCTTTTCTCCGGTAAACTACTTTACCTGCCACCATAGTTAATTCAGTTTCTAAGTTTTTATTTAAAATAACTATATCCGCATCTTTATATAGTTCTAAACTACCTTTTTTATCATCTATCCCCAGGCACTTCGCTGGATTATAACTTGCCATTTGGACTGCGTTTAATAATGAAATACCTACTTTAGTTACCAAATTTTTAACTGCTTTATCCATTGTTAACACACTGCCAGCTAAAGTACCATTTTTTAATTTAGCTTGTCCTTGAGTCACAATAACCTCTTGCCCTCCTAAATCATAAGTACCTTCTTTAAAACCTGTTGCCCTCATTGCATCGGTAATCAAAACTAATTTTTCACTTTCTTTAATTTGAGTTAACATTTTTAATACAATTGGATGAAGGTGTATTCCATCAGCAATCATCTCTACTATCAATTTTGGAGAAGATAAAGCTGCTCCTACCACTCCTGGCTCACGGTGGTGTAACCCTCTCATAGCATTAAATATATGGGTAACCTGGGATAAGCCAGCTTGAATACCTTCCTGCACTTGCTTATAAGTAGCATTAGAATGTCCAACCGAAACAATAATGCCTTGTTGGTGTAACCAACGAATAAAATCAATTGCTCCGGGCATTTCTGGTGCAATGGTAACTAAACGAATTAAATTACCGGAAGCTTGATTAAATTCTAAGAACTCCTCCACCGAAACTTTTTTAATATCCTCTTCTTTTTGAGCCCCTTTCTTTTCAGGATTAATATAAGGTCCTTCCAGATGTATTCCCAAAATTTCAGCAGTTCCAGTACCTTTTAACCTTGCTTCATGAATACTTTTAAGACTTTTAATAATTTTATCTTTAGTCATTGCCATTGTGGTAGGAAGAAATGCTGTAGTACCAAAACGAGAATGAGTAGTAGCAACTTGCTTTATAGCTTCATATTCTCCGTCCATAACATCTGATCCACCACCACCATGAACATGTATATCAATATACCCAGGAACTATAAATTTATTTTGAGCTTCAATTATCTCTACATTTTTCAGAATAGCTAGATCTTCTTTTCTATCTGTTATGGCAATAATTTTTCCTTTTTCAATAATAATAATTCTATCCTCAAGTAATTGAAAAGGAGTAACTATAGTACCATGCAAAATAGCAGTCCTTTTGTTTTGGTTAATAATATTTAATCACTCTCCTTATAAAAAATTTACAGAATTGCAAAATTTATTTACCTTAACAAATTTTTATCAAAACTACCCTTCACTATTTACTAAAGGTAAACTGGCAGCAGCAATAGATTGACCCACTCTTCTAATAGATTCATCAGGAAGATGTATAGAAATTTTATTAAATAATTCTACAAATTCTTCTTGTAAAACTTGAATTGCCTTTTGTAAAATTATAGGTCCACCTTCACCTGAAGTAACTCGACCCAATATTAATATATGTTCTAGATCATAAAAATCTGCATAATGTGCAATAGCATATCCTAAATATACCCCAATTGTTTCAAAAATTTTTACTACCTTACTATCCCCTTTAGCAAGTAATTTTTGGACAAATTTCAATTTTTCAGCAGGAGTTTGTTTTTCGCTAAAAATAATTCCAGCTCTTTCTGCAAGTCGTATAACCGCTACTTGGGATAAATACTGAACTCCACATCCATAGTCTTTAGACCATACATCAATAGGCGCTTGTTCATTGAAATCAATAGGTACAAAAGCTAATTCGTTTAGCTGAGTAGTAATATTCCCCTTTCTATCTACATAACCCCCTGCTTCACTAGATCCCATAGCAATGCCTAGCACTGCATTAACTTTTAATGACATAGACCCGGCTAAAGCTGTAACTTCTCCATCATTTATCACTTTAAAAGGAACATCCCATTCCTTTTGTATATCTAAAAAAATATTTTTTACTCTTTTTTCAAAAAGATCAGAAGAAATTCCACGAAATATGGAAGCAGCCATTACCCGATTATTTATATAGACCCCGGCAGAACTTCCTCCTATAGCATCAATGCGGGGCATACGTGCCGCAGCACGATGTAACATAGACATAATTTCGTGATAATGATAGTTTGGATTAGTTTGTACGCCAGGGTTCCATACTACTTCCTCACTAAAGACTACTTTACCATCTATTACCGCACTTACTTTTCTATCACTTGCCCCGAGGTCAAAACCGATACGGCATCCTTTAAGTTGTCGATTTAAAGGAATTGATTTTTCTTTAACCGGAACTACTTGTTCGGCACTACAAGCCACTATAGAAAAAGGCTTTTCATATATATTAGACATAAAATTTGCATCAAAAAAACGTTTCCCTTTTTGAGAATATAATCTTTTAATATATTCGCCAATTTCTTGGGGACCAACTATAATTATTTTAGGTCCACCGTAAATCCATAAAAGCGTCTTTACTAAGCGTTCTAGGTAAAAATAATTCAGGGAAGCATATTTAGCTTGTGGAGGAAAAACTTGTGTTTTAAAAACTTTTATTAAAATATCTCCTCTCTTTAAAGCAATAGTAAGAGGAATCCCTCCTCCTGAATTACGGACATTAAACTGAAAATTATGATTCCATAAGACAGCCGGCATAAAACTATCATCGAGCGGGGGAAGCACTCGGGGTTTTATTAAAGTAATTAAATTGCCAGACATAATTTATTCATAACCTTTCTTTGGTAAATTACAAATATGGTTCCAAAAATTTCTTTGCTTCTAAAATATCTTTCTTCTGCTGTTCCCCTGATATCTCTCGTTCTATAGTTATGGGCCCTTGAAAACCTTTCTCTTTTAATCTAGAGATTAATAGGGGAAAATCGACTTCACCCTTTCCAACTGGAACTTCAATTCCAAGGCTCTCATCACGATTAGGCCAGAGGGCATCTTTTGCATGCATACCCCTTACATATTCTCCAAGAATTTCCACCGCATCTAAAGGATGGGCCATGCCATAAAGAATTAAATTAGCTGGGTCTAAATTTACATAAGCATTATTACCAATATCAGCAATTAATCTTTTAAGCGTTGATGGTAATTCCTGCCCAGTTTCAAAACAAAATATCTGACCATTTCTTTGGCAATATTCAACAAATTTTTTCATCACTGGAACAAATCCCAAATATAGAGGACTTTTTGGATCATTTGGTATAGCACCAACGTGGGAAGTAATGTTTTTCACGCCTATTTCATAAATCATATCAGAAAATTTTTCTGCCAATTTAAATCTTCTGGTACGATACTCCTCAGGGATAAAACCTACTGTTGAAACCCCTTCTATTCTATTATAAATCTGTCCCTCAAATACCAAAAAGAAAGAACTTATCTCAATACCAAACTCTTCTGAAGCCCTGCTTATATCTTTCGGTTTTAATCTATCTATCATAAGCTCCGCTGTGCAAGAAACCTGACAGGTTCGCATTCCTAATTTAGCTACCTCTTCAAAACTCTCTTTTATATTTTCAGTAACATGAATCATTGCACCAAGCTCCATCTTCATAATAAAATCTCCTTCTCAATTCTTGCTGATTCTATTTCTTTAAGAACAATCTCTAAAGATGCTTTTGCCTCTTCAGGGGTAACTCTTTCCGGGTATTTATCATTTTGCAAGCACTCAATCCAATATTTATCTTCATTATAATATCCCCCAAGTTCAGAAATATTACCACCAGTATTAACAGAATCTACTTTCGGCCTTGGAACATCCACCAATTTATCTTCCTCTTTCCCATAAATTATTAACGGCTGATTTTTGGAATTGTATTCTAAAACAGTACCATCCTCAAATACTCCTCTTATTTCTTGCATGAATCCATAAGACTTACTTAAATCCCAACCCCCTTCAGCGTTTACTATCATATCTCTGTACCTATATGTTGAACATATATGTTGCCATCCTTTTTTATCATTTTTCCCTAAAGAATAAACTGATTTCGGTTTTCCTAATAAATAATAAATATAATCTACATCATGGATATGAAGATCAAGTGCAGCACTGCCACTTCTATTAGGGTCAAAATACCAATTATCCCATCCATATATAGGAGGTGCGCTAATACGAGTACATTTAAGAACTTCTAATTTACCAAATTTTTTTGAATCTACAATCCTCTTAAACTCAATATATTCTGGCCAAAAACGTAACACCATACCAATCATTAATTTTACTTTTGCCTTTTTTGTTTCTTTAATCATTTCTTCGGCATCTTTTACTGTAAGTGCAAATGGTTTCTCACAAAATATATGCTTCTTGGCCTGGGCAGATCTTATAACCAATTCTTTATGTAAATGTGTAGGAAGAAAAATACTAATAGCATCAATTTCTTTATTGTTTATTAATTCATCTGCATTACCAAATACTCTTGCTCCAGTTAAATTAGCTATTTCTTTTGCCTTATCCTGTCGAATATCGGACACACCAACAACTCTAACATTCTGTAAAGTCCTATAACAGTTAGCATGCATCTTTCCCATAGATCCACCACCAATAATACCAATTTTAATCATATTGTTTTATCCTCCAATTTTTTTAAAATATATCTTTTATCCGATTCTATTGATTTATTTATAGCAAGTGCTATTTTCCTTGCTTTATCTTGAATTACATCATATACTACAACAATTCTTACATCTCTTATCCTTGAGAGATTTCTCAGGTAAATAGATACTATTGCACCAGTTCCAATAAAACTTATTTTTAAATAGCGTTTTACTTCTCCTTTCGCCCTAATATTTTATCCATACTAATAGATGTTTCAAATATTAAACTTTCAGGATGAAATTTTGGAGGAGATAACTCAGCAATAACATAACTATCGTATCTAATTTCCTTAAGTGCTGAAACTACATCAGGCCAATTAACATCACCATAAAGGAGATTTACAAAGCCCTCTGTAGTGCCAATAGATTTTTTAAAATCCTTGAAGTGCACTTTTTTAATCCGGCTTCCTAAAATTTTTATCCACTGGTCTGGAAACCCAATTTGAAGCACATTACCTACATCAAAGTAAACTCCTATATACGAACTACCTATTGAATCTATAAAGTGCTTCATTTCAATGGGACTAAGTAAAAATTTGTTCCAAACATTTTCAATGGCAATATTTACCTTATAAGTTTCCGCAATAGGAGCTAATTCTTTCAAAGCTTGGAATGAACGTTCATAAACCTTATCATAAGAAACTATGGGGAAACCGCGCTTAAAGAAAACATCTACCGCACCAGGCACAACTAATATTGTATCTACTTCAAGCCAGCTTGCTACTTCTAACATTTTCTTAACAATACTCTTGGCTTTTTCCCGTTCTGAAGAATTATCGCTTGTCAGAGAATAATTCCAGAAAAGTCCAGTAGCCAAACTACTTATTTCAACACCAATAGAACGAGATATTTTCACAATCTTTTGAATATCACTTTTGGTAGAGCTTAATGTAATTTCTCCTTCTTCAGCAATTGTTACCTCAACACCATCAAATTTTGCTTCTTTTGCCAACTTGAAACAATCTTTTAAGCTCATATTCGCCGGAAAGGCCCACTGGTTGATTCCTTTCTTTTGAGTATACATTTCTCGTAACCTCCTTCATGGCTTAAGTTTCTCATCTCTAATACTATATTTAGCGGAATAAGAATTAAGGATCCTTGGATACTGTTTAAACTTATTTGACCATTTAACCATCATATATTACCCTTTCATCAGCCCCGTATGGGTGATTCCTTCCATAACAAATCTTTGAAGCACAATGTAAATAATCAAAAGTGGTAGGATTGACAAAACAGCTCCCGTAAGAAGATAGCTCCAACGCGCACTATACTGCGATTGAAATTGTGTTAGCGCCATAGTAATGGTCATAAGTTTTGTGCTATTTATGTAGAGAACCGGTCTCAATAAATCATTCCAGTTATTCATAAAGGCTATAATAAACAGAGTTGTTGTTTGAACAATACTTAACGGAAAAAATACTCTTAAAAACATGGTCAATGGCCCCGCACCATCAATAGCTGCGGCATCCTCTAAATCTCTTGGAATATTTTCAAAAAACTCCTTATATAGGAAGGTACCAAATGTTCCCACAAGAAATGATGGAATTATAAGTGGAGCAAATGTGTCAAGCCATCCCAGTTTCATCATAAGTAGAAATTCTGGTACTATGGTGACCTGTACGGGTATCATCATCGTTGAAAGGAGAAGAGCAAAAACAATGGTCTTTCCTCTAAAACGCATTCTTGCAAACGCAAACCCTGCCATTGAACAGGTAAATATTTGACCGATTGATGCCAACGAAGCCACGATAAAGCTATTTAATGAGTATCTCAAAAAATTGTAGTCTCTTAAGACAGTAATGTAGTTCTCGAACATATCTTTTTTGAATAATTTATCTGGAATTATTTTGGGAGGTATCTTAAAGATACTTTCTTCGGAATTGAAACTATTAATTACCATCCAGACAAACGGAAAAATCATAATTATTACGATAATTCCAAGTAGAGTATATATAAGGATTTTCTTGAATATCTTCACAGTATTGTCTCCTTAATATTGATAATTAACCCAATATTTCTTCAAAAGAAAATTAATTATGGTGATTATACCTATTACGATAAGAAGAATATATGCTACTGCAGATGCATATCCCATTCGATAAAAGACAAAAGCATTTACATAAACCGAGTAAACAAGAGTAGTTGTAGCGTTCGATGGACCCCCCTTCGTCATAGTATATATAATCTCAAAATTTTTGAACGAGTCAATAATAGCAATAGTAAATACAAAAAAGGTCGTTGGTGAAAGTAAAGGCAACGTTATCTTCCAAAAAGAATCCCACTTACTGGCACCGTCAATTTGTGCAGCTTCATAGTATATCCGCGGTATATCTTGCAGTCCGGCAAGAAATAGAATCATATAATATCCCGACATTTTCCATAATTGTACAACTGCAACTACGACTAATACTGTACTCCTCTCACCAAGCCATGCAGGTGGTGATAACTTAAACACGTTCTCCAGGATAACATTAACAAGCCCGTAATGAGGGCTAAGAAGCCAATTCCAGACAATTCCAACAGCAACCGCAGAAGTTACAACTGGAGTAAAGTAGGCAGCTCTGAAAAAAGTTACTCCTTTTACTTTCGAGTTCACAATTAAAGCCAATAATAAGCCAAAAATAATTACTCCTATTACATAAATTAGAGAAAATTCAAATGTGTTGATTATAACCTCTCTATAAATCGGATCACTAAAAAGTTCTTGGTAGTTATTCAATCCAACCCATTTTGGCTTGGCCAAAATATCCCAGTTAGTAAAGCTCAAAATAGATGCTGCAACCATAGGGCCTAATCTAAAAACGAATAGCCCCAGCAATGTAGGAATTAAGAATAACCAAGCGTGATAAGGGCGAAACCAAGTGCATAGCTTTTTTTGCATTGGAAGAATTTTCCTCCTTAAGTTAAGACTTTTTCGTTTCCATGAAAGCTATATAGTACTAAATAAAGGGCACTGCAAACAAGGCAGCGCCCTTTATAGAAAAATTATTTATAGAGTCTGTCTAAAACTTTGTTTGTGTTCGTTTTTGCTTTTCCTAAAGCTTCATCTAAAGTCATTTCGCCATTGAAAACAGCATCAAGCAAGCCATTTAATCCCATGTTTTCGGCAGCTCCATAGCCTCTCCATTCATCCCAACCCTTTGTAAATGATGTATTCATAGTCTTACCGGCAATTTCAAGAAGTAATCCCATTTCTGCGGGTTGTTTCATTTTATCTACAAATTCATCCGAGAGTGCAAGGGGTTTGTAAGAAGGTATCTTTCCAGCCATATACATGTCAAGACTCAACCCAGCACCTGAAGCAAACTTAACAAATTCCCACGCTTCATTTGGATACTTTGTTTTTGAGGACATGGTAATGAAATCCGGCCATCCGTACGCGGAATTAGGATCTCCATTTGGGCCTAGTGGAACTTCCGATATACCCCAATGCATATCACTCGAAGCAATCGTCCTATTATTGTCTATATTCCATGACCCATCGATCCACATAGCTGCAAGACCTCGTGGAAAAACATCCTGTTGCCTCACACCCGCCATATCTTTAGGCATAGGTGCAACGTGATATGTTGAAATCAGTTCATTAAGAAATTGCATTGCTTTAACCGCATTGGCATCAGGTGCAAACTTCATGTTAGCATGGTCTATTAATCTTCCACCATTTCTAAATATCCACGATTCTACGTGGGCATATCTTCCAAAAAACCAGAATCCCCATTGATCAATCTTTCCATCATTGTTCGTATCTTTGGTAAGTTCTTTTGCTGCATTCAGAAAATCATTCCAGTCCCAACTTGAGGTTGGATAATCTAATCCAGCTTTATCGAACATATCTTTATTATAGTAGAGAACCGTTGTCACCAAAGCAAAAGGCACAGCGTACACTTTATCAGTATTAGCCAATTCACTACCAGCTTTGAAGAGATTTAAAAAATATTCTTCACTTGTCAGTTGACTGTTCACATAATCTGTAACATCAAACAAGAATCCATTTCCTGACCACTCTTCAAGATAGCCAGAGCTCATGTTGAAAACATCAGGCAGCTTATCTGTACTCGCCATAATTCTCATCTTCACCCAATAGTCTTTTGGCTCCATAGTAGTTAAGTTGATTTTAATCTCGGGGTGAGTTTTCTCAAAAGCCTCGATGAGACTTTCAGTCTTTGTTCGCAGAATAGGATCCCACATCCAGTACTCAATCGTAACAGCCTGTTTGGTAGTATTTCCTATATTTCCTAAAAACAATAACATTATTAATGTTATTAAAAACACCATACAAATTTTAGAATATTTTTTCACTTTAAGTACCTCCTTATTAAATTTAAAAATTTTTTACTCAATTCTTGAACATTCTTTTAACTATTTCATGAACACCTCCTCCTTATTCCTTATTTTTATAATCAATTATTGTCAGTAAAATAATTTTTATATTAGTTATTTATTGTAACCCAAAAAGTCCAAATTTACTATAAATTTTATAGACCTCATCTCTTTTCAATGCATTTATTAAGTAATACAAGTAATTTTAAAAAAATTTATTTAATTTTATGCTTATATATTTATTTAATCCTTAAATCAAGAAGAAATAGAGAAATGAAATATCTCCTGTAAAGGAATAGTTGCAGCGGCAATCATTCTAAAATCCTTTTCCAAAGAAGTGGGGCAAATTTCTAGTTTATCAGTTAAAATA
>Ga0210015_1000250_pt1 | contig 56776 bp, 49 predicted proteins | sample CryGeymeta201522_FD_185471 | JGI IMG/M metagenome (GOLD analysis project Ga0210015, IMG submission 185471) | Groundwater microbial communities from Crystal Geyser aquifers in Utah, USA - Crystal Geyser metaG 2015-22 (SPAdes) (version 2) | ecosystem: Environmental > Aquatic > Deep subsurface >...
TTCTACAATACAGAGCGGGTTCATAAATCTTTGGGGCTGAAAAGTCCCTTGGATTATCTAATTACGGAAGGAGTAATGTCGAAAATGTCTATGACCCGTACATATTGTTGAATTCTGACTTAATTTATGGTAATATACGACTACCTTGAACAACGAATATGTAAATATCTGCGTGCGGTGTGGAAAACCCAGAATAGTGGTAAAAACATGGAAAGAAAATGGCATCACCTACTCAGAGACAGCATGTGAAGATAAGGAATGTCAAAGCATATTAACCCAGGAGTTAAAGAAAAAAATGGACCGTCTTAAGCTTATTAAAGAAAATTCCATGAAAAGACGCTCGCTTATCCTGCAAAATAGAAGATCCAAAAAAAAGAAAACCTAAACCTCAGCATTATTTATCTGACGCTCATAAGAATAGCCCCTACTGTTATGAGTACTACCCCGAACAAGGATCTAAATTCGAATTTCTCTCCTAACAGCAGTAGGCTAAATGTGAAAACAAAAACTACACTCAATCTGTCCAGAGCAGCTACGCCCGAGGCCGGTCCTTTACTAAGAGCGAAAAAGTAAAATAACCATGAAACAGCACCGGCAATACCAGATAAAACTATGAAAAAAAGAGCTCTTGAGCTTATTGATGAAAGGTGTTGTGTCTTACCTAAGATTACAGTGGTCAACATCAAAAACACAGCCATAATAATAGCTCTCACGGTCGTGGCCACTGTGGTATCCAAAGATGAGATACCTATTTTCCCGAATATCGCCACAAAGGATGCAGATATTGCAGAAAATAAGGCATAAATAATCCACGTAGGCATATTAAGAAGTTAATTTGATAAAAAATTATTTATTATGGAAAGCTTCTGCTTCTTTCTCCATTTTGTCAAGTCTGGTGTAGTAATCAGGAAATTCGTTCAAATGAGCCAAAGCAATTTTTCCGGTCGTCATAGGATCATCGTTGGTAACATTGGTTTCCGGAGCCCTTAATCCGTGTTCCAGCTCGACATCCATCCCTCTTCGGAACTGCTCCACATCAAATTTAGTCCAATCAATTCCCAATTTTTCTCCGATCATTTTTGCTTCTTCCCGTGTAAAATTTGTACCTGACATGATATTATCTCCTTAAATATAATTTATTAACTATAATATAAGACATTCTATTTAATTATAACAGATACTTAAATAATAATAATATGAATACGAATAACTTATTTAGAATAGAGAAAGATTCACTTGGTAAAGTCCGTATCCCAAAAAAAGCCTATTGGGGAGTTAATACCCAAAGGGCTATAGAAAATTTTCCGATCAGCGGTCTTTACCCTCACAAAGAATATGTTTTCTCTACCGTCATTATCAAAAAAGCAGCCGTAATGGCAAACAGAGCTTTTGATTTACTCGACGAAAAATTATTCCAAGCGATTACAACAGCCTGCGATGAAATATTAAACGGAAAGTTTTCAGATCAATTCATCGTTGACCCATATCAGGCCGGAGCAGGCACCTCACATCACATGAATATAAATGAAGTTATTGCCAACAGGGCAAATGAAATCCTTGGTGCACCACTTGGCAGTTATACTTATATTCATCCCAATAATCATGTAAACATGTCGCAATCCACAAATGACGTAATTCCCTGTGCCGTAAGAATTACAGCTCTCACAATCATCCCTGATTTACTGTCCGTACTAAATTACCTGGAAAAATTATTATCAAGAAAGACAAAAGACTTTAGAAAAATAATAAAGTCGGGAAGAACCCATCTTCAGGACGCTCTACCAATCACCCTGGGTCAGGAATTTTCCGCTTATCATAAGTCTATTATATTAGATATAAATCGCATAAGTGAGTCTAAACAATATTTACTAAGAGTAGGTATTGGCGGTACAGCAGTTGGGACAGGAATAAATACACCTCCCGGATATCAGGATATGATTATGAAAAATCTTGTAAATCTTACAAGACTACCTCTTATTAAATCAGATAATCTATTTGAATCCATGCAAAATACTTCAGATCTCTTATTTTTTTCTTCATCCTTAAGAAATATTTCCCAAACACTTATAAGAATTGGCAATGATCTTCGCTTGCTTTCCTCAGGTCCAAAAACAGGCTTGTCGGAAATAAGTCTTCCTGACGTGCAACAGGGTTCATCAATCATGCCGGGAAAAGTGAACCCGTCTATTATAGAAATGATGACAATGGTGTGTTTCCAGATAATCGGATTCGACCAAACGATACTCCTATCCTCAATGTCAGGTCAACTTGAATTAAACGTCATGCTTCCTCTTGTGGCGCATAATCTTATCAGTCAAATAAAAATACTTACAAACGCGGTAAATATGTTCAACAATAAGTGCCTGAAGGGAATTAAAGCCAATGAAGATACTTGCCGATACTGGCTGGACAGAAGCAGTGGAATAGCAGCAATTCTGAACCCGTATCTTGGCTATGATAAAACCATCGAGCTGGTCAAAATTTCGTTGAAAACGGGAAAGTCTCTCAAGGATTCTGCCGTAGAGAAAGGATTTATCCCAAAAGATACGGCTAATAGGTTATTTCGCCTGAAGCATTTAACAAAACCTAATTTACAAAAATAATATTTTATGACTGAATCACACTCATCATTTAGACTCCACCAAAAATTGAACGGTAAAATCTATATTAAAAGCAAAGTTAAATTAAATACAAGAAAAATTTTATCTCTTTTATATACACCCGGTGTTGCTGATATCGTCAAATATATTAAATCGCACCAACATGCAATATTTGACCTAACTATTAAAAAAAATACAGTTGCCGTCATTTCCGATGGTTCAGCTGTATTGGGTCTGGGAAATGCAGGAGCGGATGCCGCTTTACCGGTAATGGAAGGAAAATGTGCTATTTTTAACGAATTTGCTTCCATAAACGCATTTCCTATATGTCTAAAAACTCAAAACACAGATGAGATTATTTTTATCATCAAAAATATTTCACCTGTTTTCGGAGCTATTAATCTGGAAGACATCAGCGCACCAAGATGTTTTGAAATAGAGAAAAATCTGCAAACAATGGATATTCCGGTTATGCACGATGATCAGCACGCTACCGCAATAGCGGTGCTCGCCGGACTACTAAACGCGACGAAAATCGTAGGTAAAAAACTTCAAAAATGCAAAACTGTCATTGTAGGTTGCGGTGCTGCCGGAACTGCTATTTCTTATCTTTTGAATTTCGCAGGTATTGAAGACATTATCATTTCAGACAGTCAAGGGATCATATCCGGCAATAGGATAGACATCCATACTTACAAAAAAGAATTGCTTGATTTTACCAATAAAAGAAATCTTGTAGGAAATATCTCCCAGGCTGTAATAAATGCGGACATTCTGATAGGTGTTTCTGTAAAAGGTATTTTTACCAAAAGAATAATAAAATCAATGAATAAAAATCCTATAGTTTTTGCCTTAGCCAATCCTGAACCTGAACTAAATCCTGTCGACGCTAAGAGTTGGGGGGTAAAAGTTTATGCCTCAGGAAGAAGCGATTATCGTAATCAAATCAATAATGCCTTAGTGTTTCCAGGATTTTTTAAAGGGCTCCTAGAAAGCAAAAACAAAAAGGTGACATTTGAAAGAAAAATCAAAGCAGCTATGGCTCTGGCTTCAATCGTTAAACATCCCACTCCGGGATATTTTATCCCATCCATATTCAATAAATGTGTCGTGCCTTCAATAGAAAGAAGTATAAAAGAATAATTTAAAACGGGTAATCCAAGAATTGATTTTGAATGAATTTCACCCCCTATATATAATTCCAGATACAAAAAAGAGTCCTGAGTTTCATGTAATTTCCTGGATGTTGTGCGATTTACTTTCCCTGAATCCTGCCTCAGTTATACGCAGAAATTCGGCATTCCTGTGAAGTTCACTTATGGTCATTGCATTACAGTAACTCATACCGGAACGAAGAGCACCTAAGAGCTGATAAATAACATCTTTGACATTTCCCTTATAAGGTATTATTGATTCCACTCCTTCCGGCACTACAGAGTTCAATTTATCTACATTAGTTACTTCATTACTTGCCATCTTACGGTCCGCGACCGCCAAAAAAGATGCGGCTCCTCTGTGTATTTTATATTTCATGCCTCGACGATAGATAATCCCTCCCGGTGATTCATCCGTACCGGCAAACCATCCCGCCAGCATACAACTTGAAGCACCTGCAGCCAACGCTTTAGTTATGTCACCAGGATAATTTGTTCCGCCATCGGCAATGATTGGCACTTTGTAACGTTTGGCAATTAGGCTACATTCCCTGACCGCAGAAAATTGAGGAACTCCGACTCCGGCTACCAATCTGGTAGTACATAGGCCTCCCGGACCTATACCTACTTTTACGGCATTTACTCCTAATTTGATAAGGTCTAAAACTGCACCTGGCGTAGCTACATTACCGCCAATAATCTCTATATCCTTAAATTTTTTCCGGACATTACCGACAGCTTTAATCGCGATCTCATTATGTCCATGGGCTACATCTAGAACCAACACGTCCACTCCTGAATCAATCAATTCTTTGGCTCTTTCCAGATAATCACCCACCGCTCCGATTGCGGCACCCACTCTAAGGCGGCCAAACTTATCTTTAGTGGAATCTGTATATAGATAGAAATGTTCAATACTACGCGAAGTAATCAGACCCTTTAAACATCTATTTTTATCTATCAGTGGCAATTTTTCTATCTTATATTTTTGAATTAAATTTTTTGCCTTTTCTAAAGTGATATTAGTAGGCCCATATATTAACTTTTCAAAAGGAGTCATAAATCGAGAAACTTGTAGGTCTGCATTATTTTCAAATAATATATCTCTACGTGTCAATATTCCTAAAACTCTATCTTTTTCATCCACAATAACAAAGCTGGATACTTGATTTTTTACCGCCATTTCCCGTGCTAAACTTATTGTAGCGGTTGGTCCAAGAGTAAATGGTTTGTAAAGTATAAAACCCTCATGCCTTTTTACTTTTTTAACCTCATCAACTTGTCTCTCTATAGACATAAATCGATGAATAATACCGATACCACCTGCATGTGCCAAGGCAATAGCCATATTACTCTCGGTTACCGTATCCATATTGGCTGAAATAAACGGAATGTTCATGCTGATTTTGTCAGTCAATTTGGTTCTTGTCGATACGTCTTTCCGGTGAGCTACTTTTGACCTTTTGGGAACCAGAAGAACATCATCGTATGTAAGACCTAAATCAATTTTATTCATTTTTGAATTATCGCACTCCTTTCGGCGCCAACTGAAATATAACTGATGGGAATCTTTAACTCTTTCTCTATTGCCTGAAGATAAATTCTGCAGTTTTTGGGTAAATCAGTGTATTTTCTAATTTTCACGATGTCCTCTTTCCATCCCTTAAATATTTCATAATTAATGTCAATTTTTTTTATATCCGGAAGATTAGAAGGAAATTCATCCACAATACTACCATTAATTCTATAATTATAAGCAATTTTTATCTCTGGCAAACCTGATAAAACATCTAGTTTAGTTATGGCAATGCTGGTAAATCCGTTCAGGCGGTGTGCGTATTTTAACATCGGAAAATCCAACCAACCACATCTTCTCTTCCTTTTGGATACAGTCCCAAATTCTATACCTTTTTCCTGCAATCTTATTCCTGAATCATCAAATAGCTCTGTAGGAAAAGGTCCTCCACCAACTCTGGTTGTGTATGCTTTGACCACGGCAATAATATTTAATTTCTGCGGCGGAAAACCAACATAAGGAAATACTGAACCGGAAATAGTATTTACTGCTGTAGTAAAGGGATACGTCCCGAAATTACCATCAAGAAAAGTACCATGCGCTCCTTCAAACAGGAATTGTTTCTTATTTATATATTTAGTCACGATTAAACTTACATCGCCTATATATGATTTTAGAAAAGTACCGTATTTCAGATATTCCTGATAAATTTCATCTTTATTTAAGGTTACTTTCATTTTGAAAACTTTTTCAATTCTTCTTTTTTTTAATTCAAATTCTTCTTCCAACTTTCTTTTGAAAGCTTGTGGGTTTAATAGATCCTCCAGTCTTATACCATACCTGTTGTTTCTGTCTTCGTAACAATAACCTATTCCCAACTTCAATGAACCGACTTTTTTATCCCCCTTTGCCTCTTCTGTGGCGGCATCAAGAAGCTGATGATATGGCATCACCAGATTTACGCGTTTATCAATAGTCAGAGAAGGAACAATTCCTTTGTTTTGAAAAAAATTAATTTCTGTTATCAAAACTTTCGGGTTTATCACCACCCCCTGTGAAATAAGAAGCTTCTTTCTCCTAAGTACCCCGGATGGTAAAAGTGACAACGGATATTTCTCGCTCTTAAGAACCACTGTATGACCGGCATTGTTCCCTCCGTTGAAACGGACCACATAATCTGCTGATTTAGACAGGAAATCAATGATTTTCCCCTTTCCTTCATCTCCCCACTGAGCACCAATGACAATTATTGGTATTTTCATTCTTATTTTTCTTTAAGTGCCAGATCCACCAGTTTCACGGCATATCCGGAATAACAGTCCAAACTCTTAATTTTCAGGATCTTTTTATCTTTTGATTTGATCGGTAAGGTATCTATCAAATCGTAAACTTGTTTTTTATTAAGTACTTTTCCCCTGGTTTTATCTTTCAGGAGTTCATAGGCTTCATCAAATCCTTTTAATCTTAAATACGTTTGAATCCCTTCTGAGAAGATCTCCCAGTGGTCTTCCAACTCTTTTTGCATCTTCTCTATATTTGGAGATATTTTAGCCAGTCCTGACAGAATACTATCCCACGCAAGATACGAAAAACCAAAAACCATGCCGAAGTCTCTTTTCACGGTACTGTCTGATAAATCCCTCTGCAGACGGGAATAGGATAATTTTCGGCAAAAAAATTCAAACATTGAATTGGCAAGACCCAAATTTCCTTCTGCGTTTTCAAAGGTAATCGGATTAACTTTATGTGACATAGTAGAGGATCCCACTTCCTCTTCGTTTATCTTCTGGATGAAATACTCTAAACTTATATACCACCAGATATCCTGACAAAATCCCAGAAGAATGTTATTTATCCGTTTAACCGAGTCAAAAACTCTCAACCAGGATTCATACGGAAGTATTTGCGTGGTGTAACAATTAGGTGTCAATCCAAGACTCCTTAAAAAATTAAAACTAAACTTCAGCCAGTCGATTTCTGGAGCCACAAATACGTGAGCGTTATAGTTCCCGATTGCTCCGGTAAGTTTAGCCTCAATCGGAATTTGTCTTAATACGTCAATCTCCTTTTTTATTCTTATATAAAAAACTGTTAACTCCTTACCCATTGTCGTAGGCAAGGCAGGTTGACCATGAGTACGACCAAGCATGGACATTTCTTTGGTATTTATAATGTGCTTCTTAAGAACCGTCAGAATCTGATCAATTATTGGGATGAGAACCTTTGTACGGTATTCAATAAGAAGCAGAGCGTACGAGGGAATATTGATATCATAGGAAGTTAAACCGAAATGGATAAATTCTTTTATATCTGAAAGGGTACTATGTAATAATTTTTCACGTAAATAATATTCCACAGCTTTTACATCATGATTTATTTTCTTCTCGATTTCTTTAATTTTTTCAGCTTCAACAAGATTAAAATCTTTATGAATAGATTCTAAAAAGTCGTTTTCTTTTCGGGACAATTTTCTTACAAGATGAGTGTTTTTGGAAAGAAAAATCAAATATCTGATTTCGACAAACACTCTGGTTTTTATCAAAGCGTATTCCGAAAAATATTGCGAAACTACTTCCACCTTGTTCCAATTTCTTCCATCAAGGATGGTAATTGCTTTAAGCATATATTTTAAGTCCTTATCCATATTATTTCATTCAGGTTGAAATTCTATTAATTTGTTTTGACATATTTGCCTTGTCAACTTCCATAGCTATCCTCTCACCCATACTTATATCCTTACCATATAGATACTTGCTATAAGGCGTATAGGAAATACCGGGCGATCCGGGAATCCGCAGAGACAAATCAAATACAACAATTTTTTCTTTTGGAGGTCCGGCAGAGATTGCAGCCTGCAGAGCAAAAGGACCGATTATCCCGGGAGGAACTTCTTTTTGGGTAGTTTTTACGAAATTTTCACCCAGCTCATAGACTTTTTCTATTAAGGATTCCTTCACTGTCACGGCGATATGTCCTGTTTCTATATAAGAAGGTTTTATATATTTCAGAAGTCCCATCTGCTCATCTGCAGGAATTCTTACTATACCTTCAATGTTAGTCTGCCTGCGCATGTCTGTTCCTATTAGGTGCAGTGAATGGGAAAGAGGAGAATAAAAAAAATTGAAGTTCACATAAGCTCCCAAAATATATTCTTCGATAACCGCAACATTTAAATCGCTTTCTTTTATTATGCCTTTCCGGATCAAATTATGGGAATTTCTCAAGTACTCCCTGTAATTATCAGCAAAGAAAAAAGCTCTCTCATACCCTCTTACCGCTTCATTTACTTTGATAAAGACAAGTCTGTCTATATCTTTCGGATTATTATACTGAAGTGGATAATTTATACCTGATTTGGATAAAAGCTGATACTGGTTGAATTTTCCGGTTCTTTCTTCGTATTTTAAAAGATGTTTGTTACCGAATACAGGTATATTAAAACCATTCTCAAGAAGATTTAGATCGCAATATGTTTGACAGTATCTATGAGGGATAAATATCAGTTCTTTTTCTTTTAATATGTCCATCGTTCGTTTGTCGGTTAATTGTTTGAAATGATCAAGTAATACGACTTCATCGACCAGATTTTTGTAGTATTTTGAATATGTTTTTTCCCGCCCTTTTTGGCAAATTACTATAGTTTTAAAATGCTTCTTTTTGGCACCATGGCAGATTTCCAGAGCCGAATGACCGCCAAGGGTGATAATTGTATCTACTTTTTTAGACATATTTCATTAATCTAGAATTTTATCTAGTTGCTTTAATTTGATGGCTTTTTTTATTTCCCTTGCTATTCTTCTACCGGTACTTATGGGTTCACCGTAAGACAGATCAGTATATTGAGAACCGGAAATAAATAAGTTGGTACCAGCCACTATTCTACAGGAAATTTCGATTACATAAAACTGCTGATCTGAGGTAACTACCGTCTCTAGACAAAAAGGACCATATAAACCTTTGGGGCCGGCGATTTCTTTTGCTGTCTCCACCACCTTTTCTCCCATTTCATAGATTGACGGCAATAGTGATTCTCTGACTACTATCGGGAAATTACCGACAACAGTGAAAGACGGAATGATATTCATTTTGCTTTGCATATCTGCCGGTATTCTGCCAAGGCCGTCAATATTTGTTTCATATCTCCTGTCAATTCCCATAAGTTCGATTTTATTATCAAGAGGTGAAAAGAAATATTGGAGGTAAATAGGGACTCCGACAATATATTCCTGCAAAAATATTTTTGAATTAAGGCTTTTGTTTTTCGACAATTTAGTTTTCAAGGTATTCTTATCCGGTGACAGGAAATATCCATAACCGCCTTGGGCACCGTGATATTTAACAATGACAGCCTTATCCACGTCTTCTATGTTTTTATACATCCTTGGAAGCAATAATCCGCTTTTTTTAAACCAATCGTGCTGTTTATCCCTGTCTGCCTCAATCTCTAATATCTTTTTGTTCCCAAAATAAGGTAATGTGATTTTTTCGTCCCCTTCTTTCCCCAAATATGCCACAAACGATCCGTGAGGAATAATAATGATATTTTTTCTTTTTAACCGATTCTCCAATAAATAAAATTGTTTGTAATCGGGAATCCCTATTACCTCATCGATAAATTTGAATCGTTTATAAAACGATACTTTATTTTCTATGGCTATTGCCATCGTTCTGAAACCTTCATCTTTAGCCCCTTTCAGTATTTGCAGACAGGAATGCGAAGCTAGTGTAGCAATGATATATCTCATACTTTCATCTTTACCTCTAAGCTTTTTCCTTCCAGGATAATTTTATAGGGATTAATAATTACTTTTTTCTCTCCCTTTTTGATATAACCTGCATCATAAGCCTTGATTTTAAATTTGTTTGCCGATGTGATAATATTTCGGATCTCACTTTGGGGAGAAATCAAAGCGAAACCACCACCCATATTGAACGTTTCATACATCTCCTTTAGAGTTAACTGTGAATATTTCTGGATAAAAGTAAAAAGTTCTGGGATTTTGGGCGCTGTATCGACAATATAAGTAAATTGCTGTGTGGCACGCATTAATTTTCTCCAACCGTGTCCGGTAATGTTTACCATATAATGAATATCTACATTGTTATTGAGTAGTTTATCTACAAATTTCGAATAAATAATTGTGGGTTTTAGAAGTTCCTCTCCGAACATATTACCTGTATCAAGACGGGCTTTATAACCACCCGGGATATATTTAACAATTTTTCTTGCCAGTGATAAACCATTTGCATGGATACCGTTACTTTGAAGAATTATTATTCTGTCACCAGCTTTAAGCTTATCTCCTATTATTAATCTCTTTTTAGGTTTGATAATCCCAAAAGAAGCACCTGCTAGGTTAATAACTCCCTCTTTTATGACATCGCTCATTGAAGGTGTTTCTCCGCCGCCCCAAGTAGCCCCAGCTTGATCACATGCTTTTTTCCAGCCATTTACGAGGTCTTTCAGCCTGTCCTTATCGGAAAACCATTCAGAATAACCTACGCCCCAATATGCAAGCACTGTTAAAGGCCTGGCTCCTACTGCTGTCAAATCGTTTACTATTGCAGCAACAGTATCCATGGCTATAGCGTCATAATATGTTTTACCGGTAATTTTACTCATTTCATCAGCCACCAGATTTTTCGTACCCAAACCCTCTTCCACAAAAGCGTAATAACAGTCTTTTGACTCGAGAATATATGCCGTCTCGCCGCGACTTTTTGACAGCTCTCTAAATCCTGTATCGCAGACATTGTTGATCGTTTTAAGTCCGGCTATCTGTCCTAATCTTTTAGCCGGATCGAGAAGCTTGTAATCTACTCCTGATTTGGAATAAGTGAGCATAATTATTTCCTTCTAATTTAACCAATCCATATTCAATAAATTAAATATTTTTCTGAAATTAGTTAACACTATTTTTTTTCCTTGTACGAACTGGACAATCGTATGGAATGAGCACATGGGTAATAATTTATCTTTGTTAGAAGTGAGGCGAGGTTCGATTGTAAAAGCAGAATTTGATTCGATCGTGAAGTTTTCACTTTTATTGATAAAAATTCTGGCTAAACTAATAGTTTTATTAACCAGGTTTTTATTTCCTGATAAAAATGATTCGTGTTCATTCTCAGTTGGGCTACGGTTGATAAAAGGTATTGAATGTCCTAAGTTTGTCCAGTTCCTATCTGTTGTACTATATACGTTATTTTCCATATCATATTTATTAAGTAATTGTATAGTAGATGTATAAAGTTTATTGTATGTCATACCGATGGAAACTAAATCACAAATTCTATCAGTCAGCTCCCTGCCTTTTTTAAAGTGATCAATAATCCTCTCGTTTCTCCCTAAATAGTAAGTGAATCCAAAATCGCCAATAATAGGTATGCCTTCCAAAAATTTATAGAGTGAAGCAAATACATAACCAAGGCCTTTGCTATCAAAATATATTTTCGGATTGGGCCAATATTTTCTAGGACGAAGTGTAGGATAATTTATTCTTTCTGGTCTTTCTTTTGATCCAAATAATACTGCAATACCGTCCGGCGGTGGATCGTACCAGCCTAGTCCTTTAGTAACCTCACCCCACACCTCAATTTCTTTTAACCAGTAATTTTTAAACTGCAACTCCGATATCTTTTCAGAAGCAGTATAAACATATTTTAAAGCTTCAAAGCATGCCTGCGAGGTAATTTCCCTTGCCTTACTGCATGTGTCCAGTCTTTGCTTGAAATGATTTTTCGATTTCATAATTTTGGAATTAATCCTTTTTTCCCTATATCCTTCCTATAATGCATACCCGGAAAATGTATTCCTTTTTTCCCAATGTTCTTATATGCTTTATCTATAGCCTCTTTTAGATTTTTTCCTCTTGCTGTTACTCCAATTACTCTACCTCCACAGCTTAATAGTTTCTTATTCTGTATTTTTGTACCTGCATGAAAAATAAATACATCCTTTTTACCTTTATATTTGTCAGTGCCTTTTATTACCTTACCTTTCTCATATTCTTTCGGGTATCCTTTGGCTGCTAAAACTACATTAACCGCTGAACTTTTAAACCATCTTAATTTTAAGCGTTTAACTTGTTGATTATTAATCGCTTCAAATACATCGATAATATCTGTTTCAAGAAGAGACAAGACGGCTTGTGTTTCCGGATCGCCAAATCTGCAGTTATATTCCAATACTTTAGGACCGTCTTTGGTCAGGATTAAACCGGGATATAATATGCCTTTATAGAGGTTTCCATGTTTTGCCAAGGATCGTAATGTAGGTTTGACAATCTCATCTTCTATCCTCCTTACCATGTCACTATCAACAAAAGGCACTGGGGCGTAAGCTCCCATACCGCCCGTATTTGGTCCTTTATCACCATCATAGGCTCCTTTATGGTCCTGTGATGGAATAAGTGATGCGAAATTTATTCCGTCAGTAGCTACCATGAATGAAATTTCCTGACCGGTCAGATACTCTTCGATGACTATTCTTTTCCCTTCATCCTTAAATATCTTATTGATAAATATATCTTTCACAAACTTTTGAGCAGACTTATCATCCTGACAAACGGACACTCCTTTTCCCAAACACTGTCCTTCTGCTTTAATAACCAGTGGATATTTTTGGGTTTTCAGATACTTACTAGCAGATTTATAGTCATCAAAACAAACAAATTTTGCCGTAGGGATATTATTCCAGAGCATAATTTTCTTAGCAAATACCTTCGATCCTTCAATTTGCGCCGCTCTTTTACTGGGACCGATTATAGCCAAATTATTTTTCTCGAATAAATCAACGATTCCTAAAATAAGAGGCGCTTCAGGACCTACTATTGTTAAATCTATTTTTTCTTTCTGAACAAACTTAAGTAAACTTTTGATATCGCAACTTGATATATCAATGTTCTTAGCCAAAAGTGCGGTACCAGGATTTCCCGGTGCGCAATAAATTTTTAAGACTTTTTTTGACTGTAAGATTTTCCAGGTTAGGGCATGTTCCCGTCCGCCTGATCCAATAATTAATACCTTCATGTGTTTTTATCTAATATTTTTACTTTCTCAGCTTTTATTATTAATTTGTCCTCGCAAAACCAGGATATGGCTTGAGGTAATATCTGATGCTCGATTACTTTTATTCTTTGATATAAGGAATCAACCGTGTCTCCCTTTCTTATTCTCACAAAACCTCTTATAATCACCGGCCCCTCATCTACTTTAGGAGTGACAAAGTGTACAGTAGAACCAGTCACCGGATAGTGTTTGGCAATAGCATATTGTACAGCGTTATCGGTATGTTCACCTCTTACTGGTTTAATTCTGATTCCTTTGTATAATACATAATCTTCTCCAATTTCAGGTAACAGACTCGGGTGGAGATTTATGATTTTACAGGAAAAATACTTGATAAATTCCTGCGAAAGGATGAGCATCCATCCTGCCAATACCACCAAGTCAATTTCATATTTAAATTTCAGTATTTTACCTAAAGTATCATCATATTCCTCTCTGGTTTTACCCATCGTGATAAACTCTCCTAAATCCAATACTTCAGTTTTTATTCTGTTTTTTCTGGCGCGAATGAGTCCATATGCATCTTTTTTGTTTGAAAGTACCACCACTACCTTTCCTTTTTTTATCTTGCCGATCTTAATAGCCTGCATAATTGCTTTTAAATTGGTACCTGTTCCTTTATTTGACAATAAAACAGCAATCTTCTTAGTTCTTATCATTGCTATTGTTTAGATGAGATAAAAGATATTAATGTTAGAAATCTATTCCCGGTACAGGGTATCTCTTACAGAAATTTTTTATTTCCTGGGCAGTTTTCTTGATATCCGGACATATAGATATCAGATTGTAAAATGTACTATCCAGTCTTTTTCGTTTTTGCGGATCTTTCTTCTGTCCGTAAGCTATATCAACCCACGTTTTATAATCAAACTCCAACGTTTTCATTGCCTCAACCGCTTTATGTATCCAGGCTGCCACTTTCTTCATCTCCTTCTCTCTCATTCCTCTTGAAGTTAAGGCCGAAGTACCCAGCCTTATCCCATTTGGGAAAAAGGGTGGTGCTTCATCTTTAGGTACCCAGTTCCTGTTTAAGATTATTCCCGCTTCCTCAAGTCCTATAGCCATCAGGCGTCCGTTTATTCCTTTATTGTGAGTATCAATAAGGATCAGATGATTATCAGTTCCACCGGAAACTAAATCAAATCCGTAATAAGTTAACTCAGAAGCAAGGACTTTACAGTTAGCCACAACCTGTTTAACGTATCTCTTAAACGCAACAGTTCCTGCTTCCTTCAAGCATACGGCTATACCTGCAGTTACATGATCATGTGGTCCTCCCTGAAGACCTGGAAAAACCCACTTATCTATTTTATCAGCTAAATCCGGATCTTTCTTCAGACCTTTTTGTGTTACCATAATCATAGCACCTCTTGGACCCCGCAATGTTTTGTGAGTGGTCGTCATAATGACGTGAGCATAAGGTACCGGGTCAGGATGGCAACCACCAATTACTAGTCCTACTATATGGGAGATATCAGCTAGTAAATACGCTCCTACTTTATCCGCCACTTTTGCGAATTTGGCAAAATCAACTATTCTCGGATAAGCTGTCGTGCTGGCTACGATTATTTTAGGTTTGACTTTTAATGCCAATTTCTCCAGCTCGTCAAAGTCAATTTTTCCTTTTTCTCCGAAATCATAAAGTACGCCTTTATAAACTGCTCCGGACATTGATACGGGCGAACCATGTGTCAAATGCCCTCCGTAAGACAGGGTCAAACCCATGAGAGTATCCCCGGGTTTCATCAATGCCAGATATATTTCCGCATTTGCCGGAGAACCGGAATAAGGCTGTACATTCACATACGGTACTTTAAATAATTTTTTGGCTCTTTCTATAGCTATTAACTCTATTTCATCTATATATTTATTTCCCTGATAATATCTCTTCCTGGGATAACCTTCCGAATATTTGTTAGCCAGAACAGAACCGACCGCTTCTAAGACAGCTTTTGAAGCATAATTCTCTGAAGGAATCATCTCCAGCATGTTTTTTTGTCTTTCCGTCTCCAGTTTTATATATTTGGCTGTTTCGTTATCTACATTGGCAATATTTTTTATATTCATAATATTATTCCTCGTATACAAAATGAATAAACCGGACAAAAATATTATGATCCTATTTACAACATAGTTTCTTAACTATCCTCAAGAATATGTTTATTAAAATGCGTATCTATTTTTATAGGGTAACGTCCACTGAAACATGCCGTACAAAGGGAATTTTTACCCTGACCTGAAGCTTCAACCAAACCGCTTAGACTAAGGTAATGAAGTGAATCAGCTTTTATAAATTTTTTAATTTTCTTTACGCGCATTTCTGAAGCAATCAGATTTTTTTTATTTGGGGTATCAACCCCGAAATAACAGGGAAATTTAACCGGAGGTGAACAAATTCTGATGTGGATTTCCTTGGCGCCATTTTTTTTTAATATCTCCACAATCTTCTTGATCGTGGTACCTCTTACTATTGAGTCATCGACAATAACTATCTTTTTACCTTCTAAAATCTGCTTCATGGGGTTGAATTTTATTTTCACACCAAGTTCCCGAACGTGTTGTTCTGGTTGAATAAATGTTCTGCCTATATAGCGGTTTTTGATCATCACCTCTCCAAAAGGTATTCCTAAAGCACTGGCATAACCTATGGCAGCTGAAGTACCAGAATCAGGGATTGCCGCAACTAAATCGGCCTTAACAGGTGCTTCCTTTGCCAATATTTGGCCGCTCTTTTTTCTAGCCTCGTGAACAAGCATATTATTCAATATGCTATCTGGACGGGCTAAATATACATATTCAAATAAACAAAAACTTGGTTTTTTCCCGAGGTTATCAATATATCCTAAAATATTAATTTTATTTTTATATATCTCGATTATTTCCCCTGGTTTGATATCTCTTTCAAAGAGAGCTCCGATTGTATCGAATGCGCAAGTCTCAGAGGCAAGCACATAGTAGCCTTTTAATCTTCCTAAACAAAGCGGTCGTATTCCCCAAGGATCTCTAAAAGCATACATTCTTTTTTTAGAACAAGCGATAATACTGTAAGCACCAATAAAATGAGGGGCTGCATTCATAATTTTTTCTCTCCATTTTGACCCTGGAGCTCTGTATATCGCCTGAGTTATAACCTCAGAGTCACTACTGGCGGATCTTTTCATGTGTTTAAATTGGGAGTTAAGCATTTTTGCGTTAATAACATTCCCATTATGAGCTAAAGAAAAAACTTTATGCTTCGAAGCCAGTATTACAGGTTGGATATTATCCTTAGTATTACTACCAGTGGTTGAATAACGGTTGTGTCCGATGGCAATAAAACCTTTAAGTTTACTTAAGTTATTCTCATTAAAGACCGAAGTAACTAAGCCTAAATTTCTTATTCCTCTTAATTTCCTCCCATCAGATACTGCCATACCTGCACTTTCCTGGCCACGATGCTGGAGACTATGCAAAGCGAAATATGTAATCTTAGCGACATCCTCACCCGGGGCGTATATTCCGAAAATGCCACAATGATCGTGCAGTGCTTCCTGCCTTTTAAGATCAACTAATTTATGATATTCCGATTTTAAGTTTTTTTTTACCAATAGATTATTCAAATATTAGATAATACTGGATTCACTTAATTTTCCGTTTTCTCTTACCATCATATCTTTATATTCCTTTCGGTATAGTTTAATTCTGTTTCTAATTTCTTCATCTTTTAAAGCCAATATTTTGGCTGCTGCCAAAACAGCTTGCTCCGGTTCAAGCACAGTCATGGAACATACTCCTGAAGGCATCCTTAAGCTAGATAAAATATCTAATCCCGCAAATTTTTCGCTGTAAGGCGGACAGTTAATTACCGGACTGAGTATTTGTGCATCAACGACCCCCCCCAGCGCATTTGATCTTCCGGCAACGCAAATATATATTTTTTCTTTACCCTCCGCTTCATACTTTTTAAGTAAACCAAGAACGTATTCTGGATTCTTATGAGCAGAAGCAATATGTAATCTGTATTCTATTTTAAAAAACTGCAGATTTTTGATGATCTCTTTTGCAAGATTTAAATCTGACTTAGAGCCTAAGATGATAATTACCATATTTTGTTAGTTTTTTAGATATTTAAGAACAGCATCTCTTATACCTACTTCCAGAGGATATGAAGTCGGCTGAAATTTTTTCCCTGTAATCATCTCGTAAATTTTTATATACCGTTTGGCTGTTTTCACCTGCAACTCTACCGGCATTTCTGGAGGTTTTCCGTCCCCCCGGTAACCTTTCTTCACATACCATAAACGGAAAAACTCTTTATCGAAGTTTTCCGGCTCCTGTCCCTTTTGAAATCTCTCCTCATAGTTATCTTTCCTCCAAAATCGACTTGAGTCGGGAGTATGTATCTCATCGATCAATATTATTTTACCCTGATATTCTCCGAATTCATATTTCGTATCCACAAGAATTAATCCTCTTTTCTGACAGATTTCATTTCCTCTTTTGTATAAAGATAACGCAGCTTTCTCCATTTGCCTGAGAATTTTCGGTTGTACTAATTTCTTACTTAAGATTTCTTCGTGAGAAAGCCTTTCGTCATGCGCCCCGTGTTCTGCTTTTGTAGTAGGTGTTAATACAGGAGTTGGCAGTTTTTGGTTTTTCTTTAACCCTTCGGGAAATTTCAATCCATAAATCAATCTTTCACCTGTTTCATAAAGATGCCAAAGAGCGGTTTTGGTCACTCCACTGATATAACCCCGAACTACCATTTCTACGGTATAAGGTTTAGCTTCTTTAGCTATTACCGCGTTTGGATGCGGAATTGCAATAATATGATTAGGAATTATGTCTTTAGTTTTATCAAACCAGAAAGTTGAAAGCTGATTAAGAACCTGCCCTTTATAAGGAATATAGCCTAATACCCGATCAAAAGCGGAAATTCTGTCAGTTGTGATAAGAATTCTTTGTTTGCTGTAATTATAGCAATCACGTACTTTCCCTTGAAATTTCGTGCCTAATCCCGAAATGTCAGTAGATTTAAGAACTTTTTTGGCAATTTTCTGTAATGTTTTTTCACTAAGCATTTACATTCTTTTTTTACATTTTTTTTAAATAAAAATCAACAGGCAAATAATCAATTGAGAAAAACAGCCTCAAATATTCAATAATATGAGTTCAACTTAGAAATAATTACTTTTTATTTTCAAAATATTCGACCGAATTCCTGAACAACTTCATTCCGGGACCTTCTTTAGGTATTTCCTTCCCTATTCTTTTATATTGTTCTTTGACTAAGGACCAGTTTGGCAACTGGGTAAAAAACATTGCTCTTTCCGGATGCGGCATGAGTCCTAAAATTCGACCAGTCTCATCACATATTCCGGCAATATCCTCAACTGATCCGTTGGGATTGGCCGGCAAATTTAGATATTTACACATTTCTCCTTTAACGTATCTTAAAGCAATCATCTTTTTTTGGATTAATAATTTTAAATTCTCTCTGGCAATGCATAATCGTCCCTCGCCATTGGCCACCGGTATCGAAAACCTTTTTAGTCCTGTCAACCAGGGTGATTTATCTGTCTCCACTTTCAGATCTACAAATCTAACCACGTATCTTGCAGATTTGTTCGGCATTAAACCGATTTTTCTTATGCCATACTCATTTTTAAAACCCGGCAAGAGACCCAAATTTACCAATACTTGAAACCCGTTGCAGATGCCTATCACTAATTTATCTTGTTTAATAAATGACAGTAAATCCTTCCATAAATGATTCTTTATTTTCAGAGCATAGGCATTTCCGGATCCGGTATCATCGCCATAGGCAAATCCGCCGGGGAAGGCGATTATCTGATAGTTATTTAATTTATAATCTCCGCCGATCAAATCGTTGATATGTACAATATCTGCTTTCCCACCAACCCAGTCAAAAGCATATTTTGTTTCTTCTTCGCAATTAAAACCGTAACCGGAAAAGACTAATATTTTCGGTCGCATTTTAATATCCTTCAAAAGTAGATTTGTAACTTTTAAATAAATCAGCAATTTGAACGCTAATAATAGTATTTCCTTTTAAACCTCTTATGTTGACATGTTGATCATCTGTCACCCGGCCAAGCAATCTATGGTTAACATTAACCATAACTTTCTCAAATCGTTTCTTATTCTTTCTATCTATAGTAACCAATATCCTTCCCTGGCTTTCGGAAAAAAGAGCGAAATCATCTCTTGATGTATTACCGGGAATATTTTGCAGGGAAATATCCATTCCCAGCAATCCTCCCATCACCGTTTTTGCTAACCCTACAGCTAAACCTCCCCGTCCAAGACTTATTCCTGAAGCAATCAGCTGTAAATCAGTTGCGATCTTATAAGCTTTGTATCGTTTAAGATTATTATTGAGTTGGACTTTTGGAACATTATTACCAATATAATCTCTGTTTAATTTTCCACCAAGCATGCAGTAATATTCCGATCCTCCTAATTCATCAAAAGTATCACCCAGTAAATAGACTAAATCTCCCGCAAATTTGGCATCTAGAGAGATGGCTTTTCTGGTATCTTCAATTATCCCCAGTGAAGTTATCAGTAAGGTGGGAGGAATAGAAATTTTGACCGGCTTTCCTTTAGCATCAAATCCTTTGAAATCATTGAACATACTGTCTTTTCCGGAAATAAAAGGAGTCTGGAATTTTTTTGCGTATTCATAACAGGCTTTTACTGCTTGCTTTAACTGGTATAACCTAAAAGAATCATTTGCTTCGCTCCAGCAAAAATTATCCAATAAATATATTTCCTCCATATTTCCTCCGGCAATGATGATATTTCTGATAGCGCTATCAATACATGCAGCTGCCATCCAATATGTATCTATATCACTATAGGATGGATACATTCCGTATGACAATATGACTCCTCTTTCGGAATTTAATACCGGTTTTATGATGGAAACGCTGGAATTAATTCTGCCTCTGCCCTGTAAAGGAGATAGTACCAAATTCGCCTGGACAATATGGTCATATTGTTGAGTAATAAATTCGTAACTGGCGATATTAAGTCTGCCCAACATTTCTGTGAAATCTTTAGTGAGATCCTTTTTTAGGGTAATTTTTGGTTCTTTGTGTCTTATTGTTAATTTTTTAGTTTTTAACAGTCGTTCTGGTATTCCGTAATGCATAAATTGTAAATCAATATCCATGATAATCTTGCCTTCATATTTCACAACGCAACTACCGGAATCGGTAAATTTTCCAATTATTGTCGTTTCAACGCCTCTTCTTTCCATTAAGTTTTCAAACCTTTTCCAATTTTTTAGCGGAATTGCTAAAGTCATCCTCTCTTGCGATTCTGATATCCATATCTCCCAAGGATCAAGACCGGGATATTTCAAAGGTACTTTCTCAAGATCTACCAGGCACCCGTTTGATTCCTTGGCCATCTCTGCCACAGAACAAGAAAGTCCTCCTGCCCCATTATCGGTAATACTATAGTAAAGCAGTTGATTCCGGGCTTCCTTAACGATTGCATCAGATAGTTTTTTTTGAGTGATGGGATCTCCGATCTGTACTGCTGTCACGGGACTTCCCATATCCAAAGCTTCAGAGGAAAATGTTGCTCCATGGATACCGTCTTTACCGACTCTGCCTCCTGTCATCACAATCAAATCACCTGGTCTTGCTTTTTTTACATAGGAAGGTTTTCCTTTTATTGTTTTAGGAATCAATCCTACTGTGCCTACAAAAACTAGGGGTTTCCCACGGTATCTTTCATCAAAATAAATAAATCCCGAAGGCGTAGGAATACCGGATTGGTTCCCTCCGGCATTTACACCTTCGATAACGCCGTCCATAATCCGGCGTGATGACAACATTTTTTGAGTAAGTCGTGACCCTTTGTATATTGGTATATCTTTCCTAGGATCAGCAAAACAGAATCCATAAAAATTAGCAATAGGCTTTGCTCCCAATCCAAATCCGATCGTGTCTCGGTTTACTCCCACAATTCCGGTAATTGATCCTCCAAACGGATCAAGTGCTGATGGGGTATTATGTGTTTCCACTTTATGAGTAATTAAATAATTTTTATCGAATTGAATTCCCCCGGAATTATCCGAAAAAACAGAAACACAATGATCTTTTTTTCCCTTACTCTTTCTTATAGCTTCTGTTGCTCTTTTGATGTATGTTCTAAATAATCCCTCTCTAATTTCATCTATAGGACTGGCAAAAATCGTATGTTTGCAGTGCTCCGACCAGGTTTGGGCTAAAGACTCCAACTCTATATCCGTTGGTTTTCTGCCTTTTTTTTGGAAATAATTCCTGATTGTTTTCATGGATATTAGATCCAAAGCCAACGGTCCGTGCCTATTGCCATTGGTATCCAGTATACCAAGTTTTCCAATCATTCCCAGTTCCTCGTCTCCCGCATCAAGATTTATTTCTAAAACCTGGGGTTTATGCAATAATTTTACTTTCGGCACAATGAAATCCATCCCGCCGTCTTTCCTGTACTGACTATAACTTTTTATATGGGAACGGTGAATAAGAGGATTATACAAATACAAGGAGATTTTTTCAGCCTCTTTCTGGGAAATATTTCCAGATATAAAGGTAATTTGTGAAGTGTATAAACCTTCACTGCCGGTAAATTCGGTTATGAATAAGTCTTCAATAATTTCTTTGGCAGTATTTCCCACATTATCGGTCACGCCCGGAAGAAATCCTGTTTCTACGGCCCAGGTAAATGGTTTAACTGTTGAGGTAGAGGATAATTTTCCCTCTATTTTAACCGAGGCTTTCTGAGTCACGGGATTAGATAACGATGAAGCAACGAGTTCTAGCTGTTTTTTGGTTAATTCCTTATCAATGGTATAAACATCTGTAAGGAATAAATTTTTGACCAGACCTGAATATTGCAGTTTTTTTTTCTGAATAAAGGCCCTTGTATCAAAAACACTAGCAACTACTTCAATTCTGGTTATCATCACTAAAAAAAATAAGTTATTTTAGACTGGCAGCTATGAATTCTAAAAACAACGGATGGGGATTCATTGGTCTTGCTTTAAATTCCGGATGAAATTGGGTTCCTACAAAAAAAGGATGACTTGGAATTTCCACAGCCTCAACCAATTGCCCATCGGGTGAAATTCCGGAAAAAACCATTCCCTTTTGTTCGAACTTCTGTCTGTATCTGTTATTAAATTCAAATCTGTGTCTATGTCTTTCCTGTACTTTAGGTAATTGATAATTTGTGCTTGTTTTGTTTCTGGTCCACTTGTCGTAAGCCTTATAGATGGTTGAGTTTTCTTTTATCACGCAGGGCCATGCTCCTAATCTCATAGTCGCTCCATATTGCCTATTTTCAAGATATTCTTTCTGATTCGGCATTATATGTATTATTGGATTTTTACAGTCTGGTTTGGCTTCTTCCGTATTAGAATCTTCAAGCATACATACGTTTCTGGCAAATTCTATACAGGCAAGCTGCATCCCAAAGCATAATCCTAAGTATGGTATCTTATTTTGCCTGGCAAAACCTGCTGTCAGGATTTTTCCTTCAATTCCTCTGCTCCCCCAACCTTGAGGAACAATCAGACCATCAAAATCTGCTAAAACGTTATCAGCGCCCTTTTCTTCGACGTCAATAGAATCAATCCAGGTTATCTCAGGATTGACGTTATTCCACCAACTTGCCTGCTTTACCGCCTCCATAACACATACATATGAATCTTCCAGCGAAAAGTCACCGCTCCTGAAGTATTTGCCTACAATGCCAATCTTTACTTTTCTTTTTCCTGAATTTATTTTTTTTACAAAATTACTCCATTTTCTTATGTCTTTGAATCTTCTGGACAAATCCAGTTTGTCTAATATTCTGTCTGTTATACCCTGTTTCTCCAAATATTCCGGTACTTGATAAATTGATTCCATATCCGGATTAGAAAAAATATCCTCTATTAAGATCGAACAGAAAGTAGAAATTTTTTCTTTCCTGGTATTATCAATCTCCTTTACGGCTCTTCCTATAATAATATCCGGTCTTATGCCGGCTGTATGTAAAAATTGAACTGAGGTCTGCACCGGTTTTGATTTTAATTCCCCAAGCGAAGGAGGAAGAGGCAGATAAGCGACGTGGATGTTTAACACATCATTTGGAATTTTAAGCGACATCTCCCTGGCAGCCTCAAGAAACATAGCATTCTGGTATTCCCCGACTGTACCACCAATCTCCAGTATTACGAAATCGGCTTTTGATTTCTCCGCTAATGTATTTAACCTTTTAATAATCTCTCTGGGAATATGCGGTATTGTTTCTACGCATATACCTCCATATTCTAATCTTCTTTCCCGTTCAATCACCGACAAGTAAACCTGGCCGGCCGTCATGTAGTTCAGACGTGTTAAATTCTCATCTATAAATCTTTCATAATGACCTAAATCTTGATCTGTCTCTAGACCGTCTTCTGTTACAAAAGTCTCGCCATGTATTATGGGATTCATCGTCCCTGCGTCCAGATTTAAATAAGGATCTGCTTTAATTGGTGCAACTTTAAAACCTGCAGATTTTAGAAGTAGTGCTATCGAGGCTAAAGTAATACCTTTCCCCAGACCGGAAATTACTCCTCCTGAAATAAAGATATATTTGGTCGGCATGTTTTAGGATAACAAAAAAAAGTATACAGTGTCAACTAACAATAATAGAATCCGATCCTGAGAGCCATATAGTTATGTTTTTTTATTTGATAAATATTCCTTCCCTTTGCCAACTTGGGTATTTATAGGAATACCCTTTTTACATAAAGGGCATTCTTTTTCTTCCCAAGCATTCAATTTTATTTCAGTGATTGATTGAAATGGTACACCAATAGTATTTGAGTTGATATTTTCCGGGTCTCTGTTTGCCAAAACACATACTCCTATTACTATACCTTCCGCACTTTTTACGCTTGAGATAACTTTTATTACAGAACCGCCTGTTGTGGTAATATCCTCAACGACTAGAACTTTTTTTCCATAAACTAGCTTTCCATATCCCCTTGTAAATACCTGGTTTTTGTCTGGGGTTTTTTCTGTGTAAATTCCTAATACCTCTTTTCCTGTCATTTTGGACAGATGATAAGCTGTCCATTGGGACAGAATAATCCCGCCAAGCGCCGGAGCAGCTACCACTTCAATTTCCTTCTCTTTGTATCTTTTAGCAATTTCAAAACAAACTTGAGAGATTTCATTTGTATGAGGATATATCGCATCTTTGTTTAAATAAGCTTCACCGTGTTTTCCTGATGTATAGACTATATGGCTTCCGGTAATATAACCTCCTGTCTTTTTAAAAATTTCAAGAAGCTCAGTTCCAGTCATTTTGACCTCCTTTGTTTATTTATTAAATTTTTTAGTTTCAAAGCTTCCTCACGTGCTTTTTCTGCAAAATTAACTCCGGTTGATGCAAAAATTATGCCTCTCGAGGAATTAATTAATGCGTTCAAACCTGTTTTATCTACTCCGGCTTGGACAGTTTTTTCTAAATCTCCACCTTGAGCACCAATTCCGGGAATTAAAATTGGAATATTACCGACTATATGTCGCACAATATCAAGTTCTTTAGGGTAGGTAGCACCAACAACCAATCCGCAATTACCATTATAATTCCAATCTTTAGCCACCTTGGCAGCAATAACCTGATATAACGGTTTTCCATCTATTTCCAGGTCCTGAAATTCCCCTGCTCCGGAATTAGAGGTACGGCATAAGATAAATAGTCCTTTATCTCTTCTTTCTAAAAAAGGCTTCAAAGCATCTTTACCTAAATATGGATGTAGTGTAATTGCATCAGCACCCAGATGGTCAAAAGCAAACTTAACATATCCTTCATTGGTATTACCGATATCCGCTCTTTTCGCGTCCAGTATTACCGGTATCTTCGGATAATTCTCCTTAACAAAATAAACTGTTTGTTTAAGTTGCCTAATACCTTCTTCTCCCTGAGCTTCATAAAAAGCACTATTGGGTTTATAAGCACAAACCAGATCATAAGTAGCTTCTATTATTGCCTTATTAAAATTATATTGCGGATTATCGGTGCCTTTGATATGAAACGGTATCTTATTAATATCACTGTCAAGGCCAATACACAAAAGAGAGTTATTTTCCGTGGAAATTTCCGATATTTTTGATTGAAAATTCATATTATCAGTGATGTGCAATACCTACAATATCCTTAAGATTCTTAATATTTTGTTTCTGCATATAAATTATTAAGTCTTTTTTTAATTCCTCATATATTCTCATCCCTTTAGAGTATGTTGCAGTTCCTACACCTATTAAAGTCCCTCCCGCCATGATCATTTCTACAGCATCCTGCCATTTAGATACTCCTCCCATTCCTATTATTGGAATTTTCACCGCTTCATATATTTCATAAACGCATCTTACCGCTATGGGTAAAATTCCCTGACCAGAAACTCCGCCTTTTATTGCTCCCAATACAGGCTTTTTCTTATTGATATCAATTATCATACCGGGACCCACGGTATTGATCGCTGCTATGCCGTCTGCCCCAGCATGCTCACAGGATTTTGCTATTTCGGATATATTTGTGACATTTGGAGACAGTTTGGCAAGCACCGGAATCTTAAATGAACGTTTTTTCACTTCCTTGACTATTTGTCCGGCCGCTCCCCTTTCCATACCTAAAGGTTTCCCAAACTCGTCATCGACATTTGGACAAGATAGGTTCAGCTCGATAATAGCAGGTTCCAGTGGAACTATTTTATCAATTAAATAAATAAATTCCTCAATTTTGGTCGCAAAGAGACTGACAATAACAGGTATTTTTTTGTTTTCTTCTATAAATTTTGCGATCTCTTCACTTCCTTTTTCAATACCCGCGTTCCTTAGGCCTACAGAATTTATCATACCGCAGTCATATCTCCATACTCTTGGAATCGGATTTCCTTCTCTTTTATGATAAGTAAGTGATTTAAGAGTTACTGCTCCGACTCCGGCTTCAATAGCTCTCTTATGCTCTGGTATTTCTGTAATAATTCCCGAAGGTAAGACAAAAGGATTGGTCAAGATTACTCCGCAGAAATTAGTCGTAAGATCATTCATATAATATAGGTTATGTTAATACTTCATCATTGTTTTGTAAATATATCTCTTATGCTATCCGATATTTTTTATTATTCCAGCATCATCACGTTTTTTCCACTTCCGGGATTTACCAATATATTCCTTCCGTCAAATACTTTCTCACTCCTAATAAAGACATTCTTTACCTTCCCATAAACATTCCAACCGTTAAAAGGACTCCATTTGCATTTTGTTCTAAGTCCAGCACCGTCAATCCGAAATTTCTCATCAATGTCAACCTCTGTATAGGTTCCTTCAGTTGCTTTTATACCGAATATTTTTTGAGGACCTGTGCAGGTTAACCGGATTACCTCTGGAACTGTTAATTTATTTTCTTTAACTGCGGTAAGAAGTAAGGGCACCATTGTTTCCAAACCGGGTAAACCATATGGAGTCTCTTTTAACGCTTTTTCCTCTTTGGTGTGCGGAGCATGGTCAGTGACGATACAATCTATATGTGAAATATTATCCCAAAGATATTTTTGATCGGATTTTTGGGCTAACGGTGGTTTAACCTGACTGAAACCCTGTAATTTCTCTAAATGGTGAACAGTTAAGAAAAGATAATGCGGTGTTGTGTCACATGTAATTTTTATTTTTAAATTTTTTGCTAGGATAATTTTCTTTAACATCTCTTTGGTATTTACATGAGTTATATGGATTTTATTACCATATTTTTGAGCACATTTTATAACCAAGTCGATTTTCTCTTCTTCTGCGTGAATTACAATGACTTTATTTTTTGGCCAAGACTGAAATATTTTTTCAACTATATCTTTATCAGAAATTATCAATCCGCCCGTGGTATCACTTAAATATAATTTCAACCCGATTACGTACTTATAAACTAACGGGAATTCATCGGTATTATTACCGTCTGTACCAAAATATAACCCCCAATCGCAAACAGCTTTCTTTTCGGCAATTTTTACTTTTTCATTAAGTTTATCAATATCCAGTATTGGTACTAGATTGTTCGGCATATCAAAAACTGAGGTTATACCGCCAGCAAGAGCAGCAGAAGTACCGGTAAAAAAATCTTCCTTATATGTCTGACCAGGATCACGAAGATGAACATGAGCATCAACAATACCGGGAAGTATGATAATTTTGCTCATTTAATTCTTTCTTAAAATCATATCAAGAATGGCCATTCTGACATACATACCATTCCTGACCTGTTGAGAAAAATAAACCGCACGGGAATTACTGTCCACATCATGACTAATTTCGTCAATTCTTGGCAGACAATGCATAATTATGCTGTTGTTTTTCATACTGTTAGCGAATATATTTGTCAAAACATAACTTCCTTTAATTTTATGGTAAAGACTCTCAGTCATATATTCTTTTTTAACTCTGGTAACATATAACACGTCAACATTGGCGAGAATATTTTCAAAACTATTTGCTTCTATAAATTTAACTTTTTTACTTACCAAATATTTTTTTAATCCATCTTGAATTGGTACTTCTTTTGGTGAAACAAAACTAATTCTGATTTGCGGATAAAGAGAAAGAAGTTTGGATAATGAATTCACCGGTCTGTAGTGACCTAAATCTCCAATAAATAAAACGTGTAATTTATTTAGATCTCCGAATTTTTGTTGAATTGTATACAAATCAGTAAGTCCCTGTGTCGGATGATCACCGATTCCGTCGCCGGCGTTTACCACGGGAACGCTAGAATACCGTGCCATCTGCCTGACGGATCCCAATTCCGGATGCCTTACTACGAGTAAATCTGCATATGAGGAAAATACCCTAGCGGTATCCTCCAAAGTTTCTCCTTTAACCGCAGATGAATTAAACATGCTAAAAAGAGGTATTATACCTCCTCCAAGCCTCTGCATAGCAGTTACAAAGGAAGAAAATGTTCGACTTGAAGGTTCATAGAAAAGCGTCGCCATAATTTTACCCTGCAATCTATTATCTCCACCTTTTAGTTCTACGATTTTTTTTATTTCAGACGCTCTTTTAAATAAAATTCTAATATCTTCAATATTTAAATGGGTAATATCAACCAAATGCTTTTTGTAAAATGAGTTCTTCATCCAATAAATCTCCTTTAACTTACGATGTAGACTTTCTTTATTCTATAATAAATCAGTTGCAAAATATAGAGAATTAATATTTAATACTGCTTATATACTCGTCCCACGATTTAATCGAAAGTTTACCTATAGAATATTTTGCCAGAGCAGTGACAAACACGTTGGCAATTGTAGCTTTGGTAAATAAGGGAATATTGGAATCAACACTGGCTCTTCTTATCAAATATCCGTCAGTCACCTCTTTTGATATATCTTCACCTATGTCATTTTTATCACTGAGATTTATAACCAGATGGACCTTTTTTTGCACAATTAAGTCAACCACATTTGGTTTTTTCCTTTCATGTACTTTATAAACAAATGTTGAAGATATACCATGAATTTTTAAAAACTCTGAAGTTTTCTTTGTAGCATACAGATAAAATCCCATTTTATTTAAATTTTTAACGGCAGAAAGTAGCCTTTCCTTTCCTTCGGTACCGCCTAGTGACAATAAGGCTGATTTATCAGGATAAGAAAATCCTGTAGACAATATTGATTTTAAATACGCTTCATAAATATCCTTGCCAAAACAGGCAACTTCACCAGTTGACGCCATCTCCACCCTTAATATTGGATCTACCTGTCGAAGTCTTGTAAACGAAAAATGAGGAACTTTTATTCCATAAAAGGGTAATGTTCTGAATTTTTCCTGTTTAACTTTTCTTCCTAAAAGAACTTTGGTAGCCAGTTGAATAAAATTGATTCCAAGAACTTTTGACACGAACGGGAAACTTCTGGAGGCGCGTAAATTAGCCTCAATTACTAAAACCCGAAAATTCCTGTCATCATGATCGCTGACTAAATATTGGATATTAAAAGGACCGTTTATTGACAAAGCTTTCGCAATTTTTTTCGAAGTCAGACGCATTTCTTCTATGGCCGGGGCACTTAATGAAAACGTCGGCAACACAAGAGATGCGTCCCCTGAATGTACTCCTGCATGTTCTATATGCTCTGAAATAGCGTAAACGACTATTTTCCCATTTTGAGCTACTCCATCATAATCTACTTCTTTCGCGCCTCTAATAAATTTTGATATTACAATAGGATAAACAGGGTTAATTATCGCGGAAAAACGCTCGAAGTATTCTTCAAGCATTTCATTCGTGTAAGCTACATACATCGCTTTCCCTGATAAAACATATGAAGGACGAATCAGCACGGGATAACCTATATCTTCTGAAAATTGAACAGCCTCATTTTTATTTGTCAATCTTCGCCAAATAGGTTGGGCAATGTTCAATTTATCAAGCAGCGCCGAAAACTTTTCACGGTTTTCTACCTTGTCTATGGTATCCGGTTGGTTACCTAAAAATCTTATCTTTTCCTTGTTAAGCGCGAGTGCCAGTGTATTTGGAATTTGTCCGCCAACTGATAAAATTAACGGGCATTTTTCAAAATCCACGATATCCAGTATTCTTTCGGAAGTCAATTCCTCAAAATATAATTTACTTGATATGTCATAATCAGTCGACACAGTTTCAGGATTACAATTTATCATAATTGGTTTATATCCAAGTTTTTTGGAAGTTAGTACTGCATTTACCGCGCACCAGTCAAATTCAACTGATGAGCCTATCTGATATGGACCGCCTCCGATAATACCTACCTGCTTATCGGTACCTCTGAGAATGTCGTTTGTATCCCTATGGTAAGAAAGATATAGATAATTTGTTTTTGCCGGAAATTCTCCGGCCAGAGTATCAATTTGACAGATCTTAGGTATAATCCCATATTTTTTTCTTAATTTTCTTACTTGAGAGTGAGACATGTTAAATATCTTACCTATCTGTATATCAGAAAAACCTGACTTTTTTGCCTTCAGCAGGCTTTCTTTTTTCACTCTGCCATTTTTTGATTCATTCACAAGCTGTTTATATACCGACACTATTTTTTGGATTCTTTCGAGAAACCAGAAGTCTATTCCTGTTTCTTTGTATATCCTTTCCGGAGGTTGGCCAAAATATAAGTTATATGCTATATTGTACGGACGTGAGGGTGTAGGATCCATGTTTTTGAATTCTATTTCCGTTCTTTTATTAGTATCAGCTTCAAGCTCTTCTGATATTATTCCTTCATATTCTATATCAAGAGATCTTATGGCTTTTTGAAATGCTTCCTCAAATGTGCGTCCTATAGCCATAACCTCACCAACACTCTGCATTTCGCTTCCTAATCTTCCTTCTGTACCTTTAAATTTTAAGAACTCCCATCTGGGAATTTTTATTACCACATAGTCCAGAGCAGGCTCAAAAAAAGCGTTTGTTGCTTTTGTTACTTTATTCCTAATTTCTGACAGTCGATATCCTAAGGCCAATTTTGCAGCGATATATGCCAGCGGATATCCGGTTGCTTTTGAAGCTAAAGCGCTTGATCGGGATAACCGAGCATTTACTTCGATAATTCTATAATCCCCGTTTTTCGGATTTAAAGCATACTGTATGTTACATTCACCGATAATTGGCAAAGATTTTATTACTTTTATAGCAATACTTCTTAGATCATGATATTCACTATTGGTCAATGTCTGTGATGGCGCAACCACAATTGATTCACCGGTATGTATGCCCATTGGATCGAAGTTCTCCATATTACAGACTGTAAGGACGTTATCATCTTTGTCACGCACCACCTCATATTCTATCTCTTTCCAATGCTCAAGATATTCTTCTATTAATATTTGCGGTGTCAACGATAATGCATTTGATGACAAAAGAATTAGATCTTTATAATTCCTGGCTAAACCTGATCCAAGCCCGCCAAGAGAAAATCCTGCTCTTATGATAACCGGATATGTAATTCTTTCTCTTATTTTCTCAACTTCCTTTAAACTCTTACACAGCACACTTTTGGGAACTCTTAAACCTAAATTTTGAATTGTATTTCTGAAAAGTAATCTGTCCTCTGTCTTATTTATAGCTGATATTGGAGTACCCAAGACTTTAAGATTATATTTTTTAAAAATATTTCTTTTATGAAGTTCTAAACCGCAGTTTAAGGCTGTTTGCCCTCCAAAACCAAGCATAATACCATCCGGTTTCTCTTTGGCAATTATCCTTTCGACAAAATCAGGAGTCACGGGTAAAAAATAGATCTTATCTACGAAGTCCGGAGAAGTTTGAATGGTAGCAACATTAGGATTTACTAAAATAACCTGAATTTTTTCTTCCTTTAACGCTTTCGCCGCCTGAGACCCGGAATAATCAAATTCACCCGCCTCACCGATTTTTAATGCGCCTGAACCTAATAAAATAACTTTTTCGAGTCCTTTGTCTCTTGTCATATTTTTGATATAAAATATTTGAACAACCAATCTGTATCAGTAGGCCCCGGAGCAGCTTCAGGATGAAATTGCACACTAAAAATAGGTAATATCTTATGATGCAGTCCTTCATTTGTATCATCATTCAGATTCGTAAACCAGTTAAACCATCCGGGAGGAATATGCTCGTTTGAAACTGCAAAACCATGATTTTGAGAGGTTATATAACATTTATGATCAATCTGATTTACGACCGGTTGATTCTGACCCCGATGACCATATTTAAGTTTAAATATTTCTCCTCCGGCGGCAAGAGAAAGTAACTGATGTCCCAAACATATACCAAATATCGGTATTTCCCGTTTAATCGCTTCCTTTATCGTGTCCACCGTTTCTGGCATATTTCTTGGATCTCCCGGACCATTACTTATAAAAACTGCATCAAAGTCAAGATTACTTAAAACTCTGAAAGGATCATAATTCCATGGAACTCTGATTATAGTTGTGTCATATTTCAGAAGTTCCTTAATTTGGTTATATTTTACCCCGCAATCTATAAAGAGAATTCTATTTTTACCATTTCCGTAAGTCATTTTCTTTTTACAACTCACGTAAGGTGCCAAATTTTCTTTGTTTATGTCATAAAAATTAAGCCCCTCATTATTTTGGGGCTTATTAAAGGTAAGAATCCCTTTCATTACTCCGGTTGTACGAAGAATTTTAGTCAATGTACGAGTGTCTATACCATCTAAGGCAGGTACTTTTTGAGAAACCAACCAGGATGAAAAGTATTCTTTTGACTGCCAATGACTGTTATTTGCAATATATGAAGACACTATCAAGGCTCTTATTTGGATTTTATCAGATTCAATATAATCGAAAATGTTATTCTTATGCGTTAAAGGCGGCACTCCGTAGTTACCAATTAATGGATAGGTAAACGTCAGTATTTGTCCATAATAGGACGGATCGGTCAGACTTTCAGGATAACCAACCATCCCCGTATTGAAAACGACTTCTCCAGATACCTCCTTTTTATATCCAAATGAGATTCCTTCAAATATTTTTCCGTTTTCCAATACTAAATATCCTTTTTTACCCATATGAAATTATCTTTATATCTGGGAATATATTCTAAAGTTTTTCATTGTATTTAACAATAGATATGAATATTCTATACATATACAGTATGTATCAAGTATATAATAAAGGGGATCAATTGTTCAATTGCAGTGGTTTTTTTCTGCGTAATACTTTTAATGCTATCTCAGATCTTCGAAATAGAGATTGCGCTTCCAAAAGGGCCTCTCCACTAGGTTTGGCTGCTAAGGCTTCCTCAGCCTTTTTTTTTGCCATAATAACTTCTTTTTCATTTATTTCTTCAGATTTATATGCAGCTGTTACCAGAATAGTAGTTTTATCGGAACTAACTTCCATAAAACCCCCCCCAATTGCTAAAAATACTTCTTTCCCGTTATCCATGATTTTAACCTCTCCTTCGGTAAGCCGGGTAAATAATGAGACGTGACCGGGAAGAATGCCAATTTGGCCTGTAGATGTGGGAGCATTAATCATGTCTACCTCACTGCTAAAGGCAATACGCTCAGGAGTAATTATTTCCAGAAGAATCTTTTTCATAAATCTAACCGGATTATCAAATAACTTACTCAACTACAATTTTTTCAAAAATCATTTAGAGTTATCAAGAAGTCTTATTTTACCTCATCAATACTGCCAATCATGTAAAATGCCTGTTCTGACTTATCATCATGTTTACCTTCAAGAATTTCTTTAAAGCCTCTAATATTATCCTCTATGGAAACATATTTACCTGTTTTTGAAGTAAATGTTTCCGCCACAAACATCGGTTGAGATAAAAATCTCTGAATCTTTCTGGCTCTTGATACGGTCAGTTTATCCTCATCTGATAATTCTTCCATACCAAGAATTGCAATGATATCTTGAAGGTCTTTATATCTTTGCAGTACTTTTTGGACTCCTCGGGCAACATTATAGTGTTCTTCTCCTACAATATCGGGAGTCAATATTGCGGATCTCGATGATAAGGGATCTACAGCCGGATATAGACCCTGTTCGGATATTGCTCTATCAAGAGAAATACTGGCATCCAGATGTGCAAACGTCGCTACGGGCGCGGGATCAGTGTAATCGTCAGCCGGTACATATACCGCTTGTACAGATGTAATTGATCCTTTCTTTGTCGAAGTAATTCTTTCCTGAAGAGCACCCATTTCCGAAGCTAGAGTTGGTTGATAACCGACGGCAGATGGTATCCTTCCTAGAAGAGCTGATACTTCGCTTCCTGCCTGAGCGAACCTAAATATATTATCTATAAATAGTAAAACATCTTGTCCTTCCTCATCTCGAAAGTATTCTGCCATAGTCAGACCGGTTAATGCTACTCTCAGACGGCTGCCGGGCGGTTCGTTCATTTGACCGAAAACCAAAGCTGTTTTACTGATAACTTTGGATTGTATCATTTCCAACCATAAATCATTACCTTCCCGTGTCCGTTCACCTACCCCTGTAAACACTGATACTCCTCCGTGAACAGTTGCCACATTTCTTATAAGCTCCTGTATCAAGACAGTTTTCCCCACCCCGGCACCTCCAAAAACTGCCACTTTTCCTCCTTTAACAAAAGGTGCCACCAGATCAATTACCTTTAATCCGGTTTCTAAGATTTCCGATTTTACTTCCTGAGATATTAAGGAAGGAGCTGGTCTATGTATAGAGTAAGTTTTTTTTGTTTTTGGTTTAGGTTTGTCGTCAATTGGCTCTCCAACAACGTTAAATATTCGTCCCAATGTCTCTTTTCCTACAGGCACAGAAATTGGTTTCCCTGTACATATAACTTCCTGTCCTCTTTTTAATCCATCTGTTGGTCCCAAAGCTATTGCTCTTACTCTACCGTTTCCAAGATGAGACTCAACTTCAAGAATTAATTTTTTTCCCGACTTTTTATCGATCTCCATCTCAAGCGCATCATAAATGGCAGGAATTTTATCTTTATCAAATAACGCATCAATAACTGCCCCGATTATTTGTACTATCTTTCCTTTATTCATATCTGTATCTATGAAACTTTTTAAATATTATTAACATCTATTCAAAAGCAGCTCTCGCTGTTACGATATCTGCAATTTCATAAGTAATTTTTTCCTGGCGTGCCTTATTATAGATTAAAGTCAGACTCTCCATAAAATCTAATGCCGCATCTGTAGCGTTTTTCATTGCTATCATTCTTGCCGAATGTTCTGATGCTTCTCCCTCATGGATAGCCGATCTTAACTGGTTCTCCAAATAATGAGGCAGTAAAAATTCCAGCACTTCATCAAAATTCGGTTCAATAATTATGTCTTTCTTTGCGATACTTCCAGATACGTGGACTTCTTCACCTAAAGATGATATTGGCAGGATCATTTTAATACTCGGTTCCTGTTTTAATACATTAATAAAGTTACTGTAGCCGATATATACACCTTTATATTTAGAGTTAATAAAACCCTCAACAATAATTTTTGTAACAGCCGGTACCGAGTCAATAAATTTTTGTTTATCTGAAAAATCCGCGATAAGATTATTCTTACTTTTAATTAAGAAACTCGCAGCTTTCCTTCCTATGGAAACACAGTCAAAATTCCGATTGGTACCGATAAAATTATATATTTTCCTGAATAGATTTGTATTTAATGATCCGCACAAACCTTTATTTGATGAAATAACTATAAGTAAAATCTTACCCTCCGGATTTCCTGAAGAAAGAAGCGGGTGTAATGATATATCTACCTTGCCTGCAAATTCTTTGGTTAGCTCATATATTCTATCCGCATAAGGTTTACCCATTAATGCGATGTCTTGAGCTTTTTTCATTTTTGATGCAGCCACCATTTCCATTGCTTTGGTTATTTGCGAGATATTTTGAACTGATTTGATTCTCCTTTTAATTGATCTGATATTAGCCATACTAAAATGATTTTTTAAAGTCTGTTATAGCATTTTTTAACTCCGAAATAATGTCTTCTGTCAGTTTTTTTTCTTTCTTTATCTTTTGTACCAGCTTATTATGGACTGTTTCCATGTATTCCAGATATTTCGCCTCAAATTCTGATATCTTTGATATCGAAACGTCATCCAAATAACCATTCACTCCTGCAAACAAAAGTATGACCTGTTTTTCTACACTCATAGTGGCATATTGACCCTGTTTCAAAAGTTCAACCATCCTTGCACCTCTCTCTATTTGAGCCTTTGTCTTTTCATCCAAATCACTGGCAAATTGAACAAAAGCTGCCAAAGACCTATATTGAGCAAGGTCAAGTCTTAGCGTTCCTGCAACTTGTTTCATTGCTTTAATTTGAGCATTACCACCTACTCTGGACACGGATACGCCGACATTCACCGCTGGTCTTATTCCCGAATAAAAAAGGTCTGATTCTAAAAATATCTGACCGTCGGTAATTGAAATTACATTTGTAGGAATATATGCCGAAAGGTCTCCTGCTTGTGTTTCAATGATTGGCAAAGCAGTCAAAGACCCGCCTCCATTTTTGTCTGATAGACGGCATGCTCTTTCAAGCAAACGACTGTGAAGATAAAATATGTCTCCCGGATATGCTTCTCTTCCTGAAGGACGTCTTAATATTAAGGCAATCTGCCTATATGCCCATGCGTGTTTAGTCAAATCGTCATGAATAACTAAAACATCTTTCCCTTGATCCATAAAATATTCACCAATCGCCGTACCGGTATAAGGCGCAATATACTGAAGTGAAGCAGGGTCTGATGCGTTGGCAGCAACCACAATGGTATGTTCAAGGGCACCATTTTTTTCCAAAACATCGATTATCTGAGCCAGTCTTGAAGTTTTCTGACCAATCGAAACATATATGCAAATCACATTTTGGTCCTTCTGATTAATTATTGTGTCTATTGCTATGGCTGTTTTACCAGTACCCCTATCTCCAATAATTAACTCTCTTTGACCCCGACCGATTGGTATCATGCTGTCGATACACTTTAGACCTGTCTGCAAAGGCGTATTTACAGGTTGTCTTTTTGTGACGGAAGGGGCAATTTTTTCAATAGGATAATATTTCTTGTTGGTAATTTCACCTTTTCCATCAATTGCATCTCCTAAAGGATTTATTACTCTACCGATTAAATTATTTCCAACCCCAATAGATAATAATCTTCCTGTAACTTTTACCCTATCTCCTTCTTTTATATCCAAATAATCGCCTAGAACGATGATACCCACCAAGTCTTCTTCCAGATTAATTGCTACCCCCAAGACGCCATTTGAAAATTCCACTAATTCCGAATAGGATATTTCCTTAAGTCCCTTTACCTTTGCAATACCATCAGCTATTTCATGAACAAAACCTGTATAACCTATATCAATTTTTGACGAATAAGCTTTCAACCTATTTAATATCTCTGCGGTAATTTTATTATCAGACTTGTTTACCATAATTTGTATATTTTATCTTAAAAGTAAATGCCTAATATTTTTAAGTTGATATTTTATACTTGTATCTAAATACCAATCACCTACTTTAATAGAAAATCCTCCTAATATGGCTTTATTTATTTTGTTTACTACCGGTAAACTTTGTCCCAGATGGCTATTGATAAATTTCTGTATTATTTTCTTTTGTCCGGGTGATAGGAAAACTGTACTTTCAACTTGGATTTCCTCAGCTTTTGCCGATTCTTTTGATAAGTAATCCAACTCATCTCTGACTTCAGGAAGCAACCTCTCTTCACCTGTTTCAGTAAGATAATCCATCAAACCTTGAATTATATTATTTGATTTTTCACTGAACCTTCTCATTGTATTGTTAATAACCTACCTTCAAATATTTTTTAAATCTTTCAGCTTATTGTTGATTATTTTATGGTGATCACTGTCAGATAATACCATTCCTATGACTTTTTCAGCCATCTCTGATGCAATTTCAATTGTTTTGTTCCGGAGCTGTTTCTCCATCTGTTCCCTCTCACCTTCAATATCTTTTTTGCCTTTTTCAATTATCATTTCTGCTTCATTATGAGCTTTCATTATTATTTCTGCCTCTACCTGTTTTGCGGTTTTCTTAGCTTCCTCAATAATTTGTTTTGCTTCCTGTTTGGATTTGTTTATAATTTCCTGACGTTTTTTTTCATTCTTATCAGCTTCTAATTTTATTTCTTCTGCCAATTTTAGGCTTTCTTCAATCTTCTTTTTTCTTTCATCCAATGCCTTCAATACCGGTTTATATAAAAGTTTGGTCAATAAAATCACCATCAGCAGGAAATTTATGACCTGGGTCAATAACTGGCTAGGTTCGATTCCAATATTCTCCATATTATAAATTAAAATAAAATATTAAAACTTTTATTTTTCTGTCAAATTCCCAAATTATGCAAATTTTATTATTAATGACACGACTAAAGCATAAATTGCAATTGCCTCGGCAAAAGCAATGGCCAGGATCATGGTTGTCCGTATCTTGCCTTCCGCTTCCGGATTTCTTCCTATCGCCTCCATAGCTTTACCTGCCAAAAGTCCAATTGCAATTGCAGGACCAAATGCACCAACCGCAATAGCTATAGCTGTAGCAAGAAGTTTAACTGATGCTTCAGACATATGATTATACCTCCTTTAATTTAATAATAATTTAATGTTCGCCATAAGTAGTGGTTAGCGTAAGAAAAACAGTCGTCAGCATGGAAAATACTAAAGCTTGGATAAAACCGACAAATAATTCAAGAAGTAAAAATGGTAAAGGGGCAAAAAGAGGTATAAGAAAAGCAATTATGGTAAGTAACACCTCTCCGGCAAAAATATTACCGAACAAACGGAAAGCAAATGATATGACTCTGGTAAATTCTCCAATCAATTCGAGAATACCTACAGAAAAATAGATAGGATCCTTAAAATTAAAGAAATGAGACAGATATTTTTTCCCGATGACGCTGAAACCAAAATATTGAATAAAAAGTACTGCCACTAAAGCAAATGCTAACGTTGTGTTCAGATCTGCAGTTCCCGCTCTTAGAATAGGAACAAAAATTTCATGACTGCCTGCTGTTTCTTTTATCCCAATGGTTCCGACACCGGGTATCAAACCAAACCAATTGAGGAAAATAATAAAAATAAACAATGTACCTACTATTGGAAAAATCTGTTTTGTATGTTTGCCGGAAATGGATTCAAAAAACTGAAATAATCCGCCAACCAGAACTTCAGCGATAAGCTGTAATTTGGATGGAATTTTAGACATTTTTCGGGTAGCAAAATATGAAAAAAGAACCAACAATATCATTACTATCCATGTAGTAATTATTGAGTTTGTTACGGATATACCGAATACTTCAAATATTTTTTCTGCTTTAAGTGAAATATGTACACCGCCTGACATATATTTAACTTTCTATTTCTCTTTTAATAATATTGTAAACATTAAGAAAGGAAATAATCAATCCTAAAAAAATTAAGGAAAGAGTGAGCTTAGGCGTTGTTCTCAGTTTATCATCAAGGTACGATCCTAAAAGTGCTCCTCCTGTTAAAGGAATTGCTATAGCAAAACCGAGGTCTGTCGCTATACCTATCCCAGCTAAATATCTTTCTTTTTCTCTCTTATCTTTATTATCACTTTTTTTACCTTCACTTACACCCACATATTTGTCATTCAATAAACCAAAATCTCTTTTATTATCTGTCACACTATCACCTTATTTATGTTGTAGAAAAGTAAAAATATTTTAATTTAGGACACTTGGGAAGTCAAGATGCCAATAACCTTACATCATCAACTAGAATAGTAATTCTTTCTTCCTTTTCGCTTACTTTACCTTTTACAAGAATTACTTTATCCTGAATCCAAAATTGTCTCGTCCGGTCATATACAGATGGAAACACCACTAATTCAATTGAACCTGTCAAGTCGTCAATTTTCACAAAAGCCATTTCGTTGTTTCCATTCTTTGTAATAATTTTTTTGACTTGCGTTACTAATCCGCCAATCACTACGGAACTTATGCCTTTATGTAAAGCTTCAATTCTATGTGTTACACTTTTTTCTAATTTTTCTATATATGGATTTATTGGATGCTCAGAGATATAAAAACCTAGTAACTGTTTTTCAAAAAGTAACATCTCTTCCTTTGATAGTTCTTCCATTTCGGGTAAATCGTCCTTTATGCCGCTCTTATCTTCATCTTCTAAAAAGAGAGATACTTGACCCTCAACTTGTCTAGTTTTCTGACAATGAATCCTGTCAATTATTTGAGAATACGCTGACAAAAGAGCTGCGCGTTTACCAAATCTGTCTAGCGCTCCGGCCTTGATAAGACTTTCAATTGTCTTCCTTGTTACTTTTGACAAATCCACTCTGCACAGGAAGTTATTAAAACTCAGGAATGGTCCGTCTTTAATTCTTGAACTAAGTACCGAATCAATAGAAGCTTTGCCAACATTTTTAATTGCTGACAATCCAAACAGAATCTTTTCTATTCCATGGTCAATTTGAATACTAAATTCAATATCTGAAATGTTAATGTCAGGAGGTAATAAAGCAATATTCATCCTTCGACATTCAAGTATAGTCTGGGCGATTTTTTCATCTCTTGATGGTCCTGAGGCACCACGACTTTCAGCTTCAAATACTGCAGTCATGAATTCAACAGGAAACTTAGATTTCATATAGGCAGTTTGATATGCGATCAGAGCATAAGACGCTGAATGAGCTTTATTAAATCCATATCCTACAAACTTCTCAATTAAGGAAAATATATTTTCAGCCAGAGTTTTCGTGTATCCTTCCTTTACGCATCCACTTATGAATTTTGCTTTTTCTTTCTTCATTGCTTCCTGCTTCTTTTTACCAATTGCCATCCGGAGTTTATCTGCTTCAACCATAGAATAACTGGCCATTTTATTCGCAATCTGCATGCACTGCTCTTGATAAACAGCAATCCCATATGTTTCTGAAAGAATCGATTTTAATGCAGGATGAATGTACTTGATCTTTTTGGGATTTTCTTTCGCCTCTATAAATGTAGGAATCCACTCCATCGGACCAGGCCTGAAAAGAGCAACCATGGCAGAAATATCTGAAAATTTTGTTGGCTTCAGTTCCCTGGCAAGCCTTCTCATTCCGGATGACTCAAGTTGAAAAACTCCTGTAGTTTCTCCGGAAGATATAAGTTTATATACCTCAGTATAATCTAAAGGTATTTCTCTAAGAGTAACATCAATATTTTTTGTTTGTTTAACAAATCTTATACAGTTTTCCAGTATTGTTAAATTTCTCAAACCCAATAAATCCATCTTAAGAAGACCGATTGCTTTTCCGTCTGCCGCGTTTAAATCCAAGCAATACATATCATATTGAGTAATGATTCTTTGACCTTTCGTCTCTCTTTGAAGGGGGGTATAACAAGTCAAAGGTTTATCTGATATCACCACCCCCGCCGCATGAACAGATGCATGCCTTGAAACCCCTTCCAATTTTCTGGCTAAATCAATAAGTCTTTTTATCTCCGGTTCGTTTTTATAGGCATAAGATAGTTCAGGAACAGTCTGGATTGCTTTATCAATAGACATAGGAAAACCTTGAGCACCTGGAGGGATCAACTTTGCTATCCTGTCAGGTTGAGCATAAGGCATACCTAAAGCTCTTCCAACATCCCGCACTGCTTGTCTTGCTTCCATAGTACCAAAGGTAATAATTTGAGCTACTTTATCACTGCCATATTTTTGCGTGACGTAAGCTATAACCTCATCTCTTCTGTCATCTGCGAAATCCAGATCAATGTCAGGAGGTGAAGGTCTATCAGGATTTAAGAACCTTTCAAATGGTAAATTATGTTTCAAAGGATCCAAATCAGTTATTCCCAGCGAATACGCTACCAAACTGCCTGCAGCTGAACCTCTTCCAGGACCAACGGCAATTCCTTTTCCCTTTGCCCAATTTACAAAATCCGCAACAATTAAAAAGTATGCCGGATAGCCTTTACCGGATATGATATCCAACTCATAAGTAAGCCGTTTTTTTATATCATCAGTAATGTTGGAAAATCTGGTATTTAATCTTTCGGAAGCAAGTTTTCTGAAAAAAGATTCAGTTGTCTCGCCGGGAGGTACGTCAAATTTCGGTAAAATCCATTTTCCCAACTCGATATCTACATTACACATCTCAGCAATTTTTACAGTATTATCGATTGCCTCCGGGTATTGAATAAATAGACCTTTCATCTCTTCCATACTCCTTATATAGAAATCCGGAGATGAAATCATGGATAAAGGACGTTTTGATTCTAAAATTGTATGCTGAGTTTGGACGCAGAGAAGAATTTCTTGTGCTTCGGCGTCATCCGGATTTATATAATGTATGTCGTTTGTTGCCACAAGCGGCAATCCCATTTTTCTTGACAATTGAATAAGTTTTTCATTCGCAATCTCCTGCTGTTTGATCTTTGGGTGATGCTGAAGTTCAATGTAATAATGATCTTTCGGAAATATTTCCATGAATTCACGGACTTTCTTCTCTGCTTGTTCGTATTGATTATCAAGTAAAAGGTGGGGTACTTCGCCATTTAGACATCCTGATAGACAAATTAAGCCTTCATTGTGATCCCGAAGAAGTTGCATATCAACTCTCGGTTTATAATAATAGCCTTCTAAATTAGCATGTGTTATAAGTTTCATCAAGTTTTGATAACCTATGTTATTTTTTGCCAGTAAAACTAGATGATACTGATCTTTATCTACTCTCTGTTGTTTATCAAATCTGGATCTGCCCGATTGATATGCTTCAACTCCAATAATCGGTTTAATTCCGATTTCTCTGGCTTTCAGAAAAAATTTAACTACTCCGTACATAGCCCCATGATCTGTAATTGCCAATGAATCCATACCCAGATCCTTTACCTTTGACAACATATCGGTGATTTTACCCACTCCATCAAGAAGAGAATATTCCGTATGAGTATGCAGATGAACGAAATCTGACATTGTAAATTTGATTTATGTAAAAAAAGATTAATCTAAATATTATTGTAATGCCTTTTCGAGGAATTTCCTAATTACCAAAGCATCTCCTTTGCCTTTAAGCGTTTTCATTACCTGTCCTATCAAAAACATTAATACTCCGGTTTTTCCGGTTTTATATTCTTTAACTGCTTTAGGATATTGTTTGATTAATTTGTTTATAATCTGTTCCAGTTCTTTATCGTCAACGTGAAATTTTTCTGCTTTTTTTTCGATAATATTCATAATTTCTGCGGGTGTGTTTTTGTTTATATTTACCTTTTTGTTAATTATATTATTTGCAATAATTTTTGGCGATATTTCCGATTTTTTCCCAAACCTGTTTATTAAGATAACGCATTCTTCGAAGTAATTTGCCGTTTTTATATCATCGGTTAATATCATCGCATCATATTGGGATATTTGAAAATTCCTGATAAATCTATCTATTTTTTTATAAGGTAGTTCAGGTATTTGATCTTTTATATTTAATATTTGATTTGTCGTCCATCTTACAGGCGGAATATCCGGTTCGGGAAAATATCTGTAATCATGAGCTTCTTCCTTGCTTCTTTGTGGATAAGTGATGTTTTTCTTATCATCCCAACCTCTTGTTTCCTGTTTGGGAACCCCACCATTTACCAATATTTCCAGCTGTCTGTTTATCTCAAAATCAATTGCTTTTTTAACAAAATTAAAAGAATTGATATTCTTTACCTCAACCTTATAATTTGGTAAATCATTATTATCTAGCAACTCATTATTACTTTTAATTTTTGCTTGTCCTGAGCGCTTGTCCTGAATTTGACTGAAGGGAAGTCGAAGGAACTTTTGACTTTTGACTCTTACAGAAATATTTGGTTCAAGCCTCATACTGCCTTTTTCCATATCCGCATCTGATATGTCTAAGTAACGGATAATCTGATAGAGCTGTTTCAAAAAGATTTTTGCGTCTTCGCTGCTTCGGATATCCGGTTCTGTCACTATCTCAACTAACGGAATTCCGCTTCTATTAAAATCAATTAATGTACATTTCTTACCATTTATATTTGCATGTATCAGTTTACCTGTATCTTCCTCCATATGTACGCGCCTAATTCTAATTCGTTTGGAATTTGGGATTTGGGATTTGATATCCAACCATCCATTCACACAAAACGGACGATCATATTGGCTTATCTGGTATCCTTTCGGAAGATCAGGATAAAAATAATTTTTACGATCAAATTTTGAAAATAAAGGTATTTTGCAATTTAAAGCAAGGCCTAGTTTTATACACCATTCAACTGCTTTTTTATTTGGCACAGGCAAAGCACCTGGAAGTCCCAAACAGACAGGACAGCAATGAGTATTTGGTTTATGACTGAAGTAATCCGCGCTGCATCCGCAGAACATTTTCGATTTAGTCTTCAGTTCAACATGAATTTCCAAACCGATTATCGGTTCAAATTCTTTATCCTTCATTTTTATCCCTACTTTACGAACTTTATAACTTTCCTACGGATTAAATCTTTCCATCATTCTTGGAAAGGGTATACTCTCTCTCAAATGGTCCAACTTGCATATCCAGGCAACCAGTCTTTCAAGTCCGATGCCGTATCCGCTATGTGGTACACTACCGTATTTCCTGAGATCCAGATACCATTCATAATCTGCAATCGAGTAGTTTAATTCCTTCATCCTTTGAAGCAGTCTTTCATAACTATCTTCTCTTTGACTGCCTCCAATTATCTCTCCGTATCCTTCGGGAGCAATCAAATCATCGTTTAAAACTCTGGAAGTATCATCAGGATCTTCTTTCATATAAAAAGCTTTGACTTCTTTAGGATATTTTTCGATAAATAATGGTTTATCGAATTTATTTGATAATATTGTTTCTGATTCGGCTCCAAAATCATCTCTTTTCCCGATAGCAATACCTTCCTTTCTGACAATTTCTATCGCCTCTTTATGGGTAATAACCGGAAAGCCGCCTTTAAGAATTTTTTCAAGCGGCTTTACATCCCGCCCGATTATTTCCAATTCTTTAGCACATTTATCCAACACCTGTTGGACAACAGCAATTATCAATTTTTCCTGGGCTTTCATATTGTCTTTATGCTCCGAAAAAGCCATTTCCGCATCCATCATCCAGAATTCAGTCAGATGTCTTCTGGTTTTGCTTTTCTCTGCTCGAAATGTCGGTCCGAAATCAAAAACTTTTCCATGTGAAAATATAGCTGCTTCAATATAAAGTTGCCCCGACTGAGAAAGAAAGGCATATGGCTCTTCTTTCTTAATCTCCCCATCTGGAAGTGAAACTCGCATGGAAGGAGGTTTAGTTGGATCTTTCCATGCCGGAAGATATGGTACTGGAAAAAGTGTGGTGGTGCCTTCACAGGCGTTTGGAGTCAGGATTGGAGCGTCGATCTTGATAAAACCTTCTTTTTCCAAGTGGCTATATATACTATATATAATTACATTTCTTATTCTTTGAATCGCCCATTGTTTTCTACTGCGTAACCATAAATGCCTATGCGTCAGTAGAAAATCAGGTCCGTGTTCTTTCTTCCCTATAGGATAATCTTCAGACAAGGATACAATTATTAGATCTTTTACCGTCAATTCAAATCCGCTGGGTGATCGTTTATCTGCTCTTATAATTCCTCTAATAATGACTGATGTCTCCAACGTGATTTTTTTTGCCTTATCAAAAACTGTTTTTGGTACTTCACTTTTTATCACTGTCGTCTGAACAAATCCCGTACCATCTCTGAGTTGCAAAAAAATCAAAGATCCGCTGGAACGTAAATTGTATACCCAACCTTTTACTATTACCGTTTGTCCAACAAAATCATGAATATTATGGATAAAAAATTGTTTACTTTCCATCATCCCTCCAATTTTGGATACTTTTTGTGCCAATCAGTTGCTTTTTGATAAATATGCCCAACTCGAAGAAGCAAATCTTCTGAAAACATGCTTCCTACCAATTGCATTCCTATGGGTAGACCATTTTTTGTAAATCCGCAGGGAATGGCTAAAGAAGGTACCCCAACCGGATTTTGAGAAACTGTATAAACATCTGCAAGCAAATTTTGTAAAGGGTCAGTCATGAGTTCCCCAATTTTTGTTGGAGGGGTGGGAGTTACAGGCATAAGCAAAACATCACATTCGCTTAATGCCTTATCGTATTCTTTAATAAATAGTGTTCTGGCTTTTTGAGCCTTTTTATAATAAGCATCATAATAACCAGAAGACAGTGCATATGTCCCTATCATTATTCTTCTTACAGTTTCGCTGGTAAACTCCTTTCTTTTTTGTCCATACCTGATTCCGTCATATCTGGCAAGATTTGAACTGGTCTCGCTGGGTCCGATCAAATAATATACAGGCAACCCGTAATCAAACATAGGCATGGAAATATGCTTTATCTTTATTTTTGATTTTTCAAATATTTTTGTTGAGTTTAATATACAGTTTTTAATTTCTGTGTTTAAACCTTCCTGAAAAAATTCTTTAGGAATTCCTAAAATAAGATTTTCTACTGGAGAGTCTATTAATTCTGAATACCTGGGTACATTTTTCGAAGAACTGGTGGCATCGTACATGTCCTTTCCGGCTATCACTTCAAGAACCTGAGCACAATCCCCGACTGACTTGGCCATCGGACCTACTGTATCAAACGAAGATGCATATGCAATAGTACCATAGCGTGAAACTCTACCGTATGTTACCTTAAGACCTGTAATATTACACCACGCAGCCGGATTACGGATTGAACCCCCAGTATCTTCACCTATCGCAAATACTGCCATCCTTGAAGATATTGCCGCAGCCGGACCTCCGCTGGACCCTCCTGCCACCCGAGTTAAGTCCCAAGGATTTCTGACCGGACCAAAATCGGTATTTTCAGAACTTCCTCCATGACCCCATGCATCCATATTCATCTTACCTAGAAGTATTGCTCCGGCATCAAGCAATTTCTGATAAACTGTCGCATTGTATTGGGGAATATAATTTTTTAGAACAAATGAAGCAGCAGTAGTTTTTATTCCTTTTGTTATATATGCATCTTTTAATAAAAAGGGTATACCGTATAATTTTGAAGTAGCTCTGGAGATATTTTTATCTTTTTCTCTCGCATTTCTTAAGGCTTCTTTTTTATTTATGATCGTGATGAAGGCGTTTAGTTTAGGATTATATTTCTGGATGTTTTCATAACACTCTTGGACCAATTCCTCGATTGAAAAAAGTTTCTGTTTCAGTCCTGTGGATAATTCTTCAATAGTTTTATCTAATAACATATTTTATTCATCAAAAATAGCTTTTACTTTGAAATAACCGTTATGTGTATCTTTAGCATTGGAAAGAACTTCTTCTTGGGTAAACATCCTTTCTTCCTCTATTTCATCTTCTCTGAATACGTTCTCCAGACATGTCACTTGAGATGTTTCGACAATGTGGGAAGTATTCAACGTTTTTATTTTTGACATGTAATTTATCACTGAGGATAATTCTTTCGGTATCTTTTCCAGCTGTTTGTCAGTCAGAGTGAGATTTGCCAGTTTTGCTAGGTGTTTTACTTCTTCGATTGAAATAGTATTGTTCCTATTTTTCATATGCTAATTTTACCTTGATTTGGATCTTTTTTCCAGGGGAAAAAAATAATAATAGTGTTCTAGGAAGATATTATATATGTTCCCGTAATCTTGCTCCTTCTTTCCATCAAAATCACATCCCTCCATCTACCATCTTTCATCTTGCCAATTTTCTCCCTTCTTCCTACTTCCCTGAATCCGCATTTTTTGTGTAATTTTATACTCGCAATATTTTCTGGGAATATCCCAGCTTGTAATGTCCAATAACCTTTGCTCTCCGATAAGGAAATTAATTTCTCTAATAATTGTTTTCCTACACCCTTTCGCCGATATTCTTCTCCTATATAAATACTGACTTCAGCAACACCTCTGTAGACACATCGGCTGGATACTGGACTTAATACTGCATAACCTAAGATAACATCATTATATCTTGCTACAATTCTGCAGTTAGGAATATGACTTCTATCCCATTTTCTAAAACCGGGAACCTCAACTTCAAACGTAGCATTACCCGTCTTTATCCCTTCTAGGTAAATTCTTATAATCTGTCCCCAGTCTTTTGGAGTCAATTTATCAATTTGATATTTCATGTCATTTCAAGATATTTTTCTCTCTCCCAATCCGTTACCCATATCCTGAATTTATCCCATTCTTCCTCTTTGGCTTCTATATATCTTTTCCATGTATATTCTCCAAAAGTTTTTTTTACGATTGTCCCTTTTTTAATTTCCTCGATAGCCTCTTTTAAACTGGCAGGTAATTTGTTGATATAATGTTCAGCCAGTTTTTCGTCATTGAATTCAAAAAGATTTTCCTCAACAGGATCAGGTGCTTTCATACTCTTCTTAACCCCTTCCATTCCTGCTTTAAGAAGTACTGCAAAAGACAGATACGGATTACCTGATGGATCTGGACATCTAATCTCCATCCTGGTCGCTTTATCCTCATAGCCTTTTGAAACCTTCGGCACTCTAATTAATGCTGACCTGTTTATTCTGGCCCAACAGGTATAAACCGGAGCCTCATAACCGGGTGTCAACCGTTTATAGGAATTGACGTTGGGAGCAAGTACTCCCACAATCTCCCTAATATGTTTCAATTCCCCGCTTAAAAACTGATAAGCAGTTTTTGATAAACCATACTTATCATTTTTATCATAAAATATATTTTCTCCATTCTTCCAAAGACTCTGGTGTATGTGCATTCCACTACCGTTGATACCGAAAAACGGTTTCGGCATGAAGGTCGCATGGTAATTGTGTTGAAATGCAATAAACTTAGTTGCCATTTTTAATGAAATAGTATTATCAGCGGTTTTTAAAGCCTTATCGTAACGTATGTCTATCTCATGCTGTCCTTCTGCTACCTCATGTGTACAGGTTTCACTTTTTATACCCATCTGAAATAATGCTTCCATTATTTCTCTTTTGATAGCATAAGCTTCATCCATTATGAGGTTGAAATAATATCCGTTACCTTTGGATTTTCTCTGGATTCTACCCTCTTCGTCCTTCTTAAATAGGAAAAACTCACACTCCGGTCCCGTGAAATATTCATAACCCATTGATTTTGCCTCTAAAAGCACTCTTTTTAGAATATTTCTGGGATCTCCCTCAAAGGGTTCATGATTCGGTTTATAGATATCGCAAATAAGACGAGCCACTCTCCCTGTTTGAATATTATTTCTCCAAGGAAGAAGCGCATAAGTATCCGGATCCGGCATAAGATACATATCGGATTCATGTATCCGGGCAAAACCCTCTATAGACGAACCGTCAATCCAAACTCCTCTGATAAGAGCATCTTCAAGGTTATAAACCGGTATCGTGGAGCTTTTTATATTACCTAGAAAATCCGTAAATTGCAGGTCAACAAATGTTACTTTATCACTTTTGACTTTTGATAATACTTCCTTGATTGAATCAGAAATCATTTTGGCTCCTTAAATCAATGTAATAATATTTATATAACCTCCTACGTTCAAATTCTTCTCGTGGTTTATGGAATACCACGTGGGGTATCCCACTGTGGCATCCACGCAGCCGAATGTTCACTTCGGAGAATTATGCATTTCTAATCCCGATTAAATCGGGAAAGAACTGCATAAAAAAAGCCCTCCGTGAGCATCATTGCTCTTGGAAGACTTCATCGTCTTTCTCCGCACCATTACGGATTAATATGAATATCCTATAATACCTATTTATTTTTGTCAAGACTTAATCTTCTGGCCAGAATAATTGCCTCGGCTACTTCTTTTAAACTTTTTCTATTATCCATGCTTTCTTTCTGTATGATTCGATAAGCTTCTTCTTCAGATATTTTCCTAATTTTCATCAGGATTCCTTTGGCTTTTTCTATCAGCTTTCGCAGTTCTAACGCCTCACGAAGAGCTAAAGATTCCTCAATAAGCAAAGCATTCTCAACTGCCCCACCCACTAACTTTCCTATCGCCGATAATAGATTAATTTCCATTTGCGAATGAACATGTCTGTGTTTATGTTGAACATTAATGACTCCACAAACTCCGTTTCTGTTGATAATTGGTACTGAAAGAAATGCCTCAAAACGATCCTCAGGAAGACTACGGAAATACTTAAATCTCGTATCGCTGCTTGCTCCGATACTGATTGCTACCGGTTTTTTTTCTTTGGCTACCCAACCAGTAATTCCTTCACCTATCCGCATTTTAATTTTCTGCATTAAATCGGTATGAGGATTTTTTGAAGCCCGCAAAACTAGTTCTTTTTTTTTAGGGTCTAGAGTATATACCAAACACGAATCTGCCTTGGTAACCTTAGAAACAATTTTAACAATTTCTTTTAGTAATTCATCAATTTCCAAGGAATGCACACTCCTTGCCACCTCATATAAAAAAGATAATTCTTTTTTTAATTCTTGTATTTTTTTATTTTCTTTCATAAGTAACTTAAGTGACTTAAATAACTTAAGTAACTATAATCTCACGTTTAATTTTTTCAAAATATAATCATGTGCCTGCCATTCAAGAGTATCATCTAATGGTTCTAACTCAATCATTTTTGTGTATTTTATTTCCATTGCCTTGGAAATTAACCAATCTGCAATGTGGGGATTTTTCGCCAAAAAAGGTCCATGATAATAGCAGGCAATGACATTTTGAAAAACAGCTCCTTCAAATCCATCCTCTCCGTTATTCCCGTATCCAACCAATACTTTGGCAAAAGGTTCTACGTTCTTTCCCAAATATGTTCTCCCACCGTGATTTTCAAAACCAACAATGGTTTTCTTAAATTTCGAATTTCGAGTTTCGAGTTTCGAATTTAACATTTCACCTACAGTGTTTCCTATACACCTGGGTTTGTTATGTCCAAAATGCTTGGTAACGAAATCAAATATTGACAATCCTTTAAGTCGAGTACCATCACCTGTCATGTAATAATGACCCAAAAGCTGCGGAGAACCGCAGACGAAAAGACCGGGAATACCGCGTTTAAACATTTTCTTCAAGACAGTTGCTTTATTGGCAGTTAAATCTTTGATGACAATTGTCTGCTGCCTGTCTTGAGCACCTCCTCCGATTATCAAATCCGAATTTAATATTTCCTTCCGGGACGTATCCAAATTAATCGGTAAGATGCCAACGGTAATATCCCTCCACAAACATCTTTTTTTCAGGCAGATAACATTACCTCTGTCTCCGTATGTCGACATTAAATCAGGATATAACCAGCCGATCGTCAGACTTACTCTCATTTTCTTCATAATATTTCCTTTCCACTGACTATTTTTCTTACTTCGAGCATCGCTGAATAAGTAGGCAGAATATACAAGGTATCTTTTTCTTCCGTCATATCAAGTCCTCTTTGAACTGCTCTTTCCAAATTCTTTTCGATAATTATCTTTGTTTCGTTCTTATTGTCTTTCAAAGCGTATTTTAATCTTAAAGCCATATCAAATGCTCTGTCTCCGCTGGTGATAATTTGGACATTCTTACCAATCATCTCAAAATCTACATCCCATATCCAGGACACATCTCTCCCATCTGGAATCCGATCATTCAATACCAATAATATATTTTTCGGTCTCATTTCTAAAACGGTATACAAAATCGCGTTAAGTCCTGCAGGATTTTTTGCCAGAAATATTTTTATTTTTTTCTGACCAACATATAATTCTTCCTGTCTGCCGAATACAGGAATAAATTCCTTTAACGTAAGTTTTATATCAGACTGAGATGCTCCTAATAATTTACCTACTGCTGCGGCCGCCTGGACATTGTATAAGTTATATGTTCCCAAAAGTGATGAAATGTAATTATTTGTTTGAGTTATTGGTCTCTCATTGCCGCATTTTTCACAAAACCATAATCCAAGATGAGAAAAAAATATTTTCTTGTAAAATAATTTAGCTTTGCATAAAGGGCAATATATCGAATCTATTGCGTCCTCCAAATGGGAATAAGATTTAATGTTACTGTTCAATCCGAAATATACTGTGTCGAAAAGATCATTTTTACCTAAAAATGCTACTTGGGGATCATCGGCGTTCAGAATCAGTATTGAAGTCTTTGGTAAATTTACTATAGCTCTTACCCATTTATCCGCTATCGCATCAACTTCTCCATATCTGTCCAATTGATCCCTGAAGAGATTCAAGAAGACCAGTATAAATTTTGTTTTTAATCCCTTTATCTGTTCCAATACTGGTCTGATTGCAGCCTCATCGACCTCTAATACTGCATAATCGTATTTATTATGAATAAATGATGATTTTTGTATAAAGGCGGAAATAAGTCCGTTGATCAAATTGGCTCCAGACTCATTATGGACGATTGTAATATTCTGTCCGCGACTTTTGCTTAAAGACACAGTAATATTTTTTATCATTTTTGCGGTAGTTGTTTTACCGTTTGTGCCTGTCACTAATACAACTTCGCCATCCACTTTTCTGATAAATTCACGAAGAATGTCCGGATAGAGAAATAAAGCAATTTCCCCAGGCCATGTTCCTCCGTTCCCAAAATTAAAAAGACGACTGAAGAAAATTATTATTTTCCCTATCAATAGAACGAAAAATAATCGAATCATATCTATATGGGCAGTTAAATAATCGGGTTTATTTATAATGAATTTACGAATATATCCTATAAAGATCGCAGTATTTTAATTCTTTCTTCTATAGGCGGATGGGTGTTAAATAACCCTACCCACCAAGCTCCGTTTATTTTACCCTTGAAAGGATTTTCAATAAATAAGTGTGCGGTTGCGTTTGAAGCAGATCGCAATACGCTCCGGTCATTTGATATTTTCTCCAAAGCGGTTATAAGCCCCTCCGGATTCCTGGTAAATAGTACGCCTGAAGCATCAGCTAAAAATTCTCTTCTTCTGGATATGACAAGCTGAATAATCGTTGCGATTATTGGAGAAATCACGGCCAGAAGTATTCCCGCCACCAGAAGAAAAGTTCTTGATATGTTCTTATTGTTATTATCACTGCTACTTTCTCCCCACCATAAGGACCGCACAAACCAATCTGCCATAAACGCCACAGTCCCGACTAATATTGAAGTTATTACCATCAATCTAGTATCATAGTTTCTTATATGAGATAGTTCATGAGCTACAACACCCTCAATTTCTGCCATCTTTAGTTTATCGATAAGTCCTCGAGTTACACAAATAACTGCATGATTTGGATCTCTTCCTGTAGCGAATGCATTTGGTGACCTGTCTTCAATTATGTATACTTTGAGTATAGGAAGTCCTGCTTTCAAAGTTATATTCCCGATAATCGTATAGATATTTTCATCTTTTACTTTATCAGCCTCATGTGCATTTGATATGCCTAATATCATTTTATCTCCGAAAAAATATCCGCCTAAACTGGCTACTCCTGCCAACAGGAATGCGATCATTGCCCAGGTCAAACCGTGTCCTGATATTTTTCCAAATACAAGTCCCAGCATGGCAACAAATAACGCAAAAAAAACCATAATGATCCAGGATTTTGTTTTATTAGCTGATATTGATGTTTTCAATTTATCGTCCATAATCAAAATACATATTGAAATATATCTTTCTCTTCACAAAATGTTTAACTGTTCAATAACCACTTTTTGAATTTATCACAAGATAAAGTATTTATTATATCACTTTTCTGAGCCCAACCTCTTCTGGCTACCGATACTCCTAAACTCATGTAATCCATGTGAGTTACATCATGACTGTCAGTGTTGATAACAAGTTTTACATGTTCTCTTGTAGCTTCTCTAACTAGAATATCAGACAAATCGAGTCTTTCAGGATTGGAATTAATTTCTATAGCCTTATTATTCTGTATAGAAAAATTAAATAATTTATCCCAATCTACATCGTATCCTTCTCTTTTTCCCAATCGTCTTCCCGACGGATGGGCAAATATTTTTGCTTTCGGATGTGATAAAGCTGAGATAATTCTTTTGGTCATATTATTCTTATCCATATTGAAACTGCTATGGATAGAGACAATTAGTGCATCCAGATATGGTAATGCTTCGTTCGGAATTGCTAATTTACCGTCAGGAAGAACATCTACCTCTAACATGATAAATAAATATACTCGAGTACTTTTTGTTGAAGACATAATGTGTTCAAAAATGTTTTTACGTCTCTTTAAGATATTTATTATCTCATCATTACTATGATTAGCCATACTTGGATTATGATCACTTATCCCTAAGTATTCATAACCTAGTTTTTCTGCTCGACTAACTATTTCCTTTAACGATGAATTCCCCAAGTCATGTGAAGTTTCAAGGTCGTAGTTAGAATGTATGTGTAAATCGCCCTTTATATCTTTAGTCTCAACCAGTTTCGGTAGTTTATTAATGATTGAGGCTTCTATTTCTCCGGTATTTTCTCTTAGTTCAGGAGGAATAAATTGCATACCAAGATCGTGATAATAATCATATTCTGATTTATATTCATAAATGTTTTTATCAGAATTGTATATACCTTTTTTTAATGATTGAATTTTCCCCATATTTAACTGCTTTATGCCATACTCAGATAGTGATAACCCTTTTTTTAATGCATGTTCCCTCAAATGAATATTATGGTATTTGCTCCCTGTGAAATATTGAAGCATTGATCCGAATCTTTGGGGATCGATCGTTCTTAAATCTACCTGCGTTTGATTGGTCAGTAAAATAGAAGCTCCTGATGAACCCTGTTCGATGATTTTTACTTTAGACGGATATCTGATAAACCATTCTATTACTTTTGACGAATCATGCGTTTTAACAGCAATATCGACATCTCCTATGGTGGAAACCATTCTTCTAAGACTACCAAGCAAAATTGCATCAACCGTATATTTACACTGCATAAGATATGCGATCACGGACTTAGCAATTTGATTTGCATAATAAACGGACATACGTAGGGTTTTATCCTGACCGATTTTATATCGTTTGATAGCTTCAATAATATCCTGTTGGGATTTATCTCCAAATCCTTTGATCTTGGCAATCTTGCCAGAGAGTGCGGCTTTATGGACGTCATTTATAACTGTTTCCGGATTATTGAGCTTCAATTCCGTAGCTAATTTAAGTGCTTTTTTCGGACCGAATCCGGCAACATCAAGAAGAGGAAAAAGAGCGGGAGAAAATTTATCGAATAACTTATCAAAATGTATCACTTTACCTGTCTGGAAAAGCTCTCCCAAGTAAGACGCAATTGACTGTCCAACTCCGGGAACAGAAGTAAGTTTGCCTTGTTTCCATAAGTCCGACATTTCCACGGCACTGTTTTCTATGACCTCTGAAGCCTTTTCATAAGCTATTATTCTGAATCTGCTCTCATTGCTCAACTGATAGACAGCGGAAATATTCCTTAAGAGTTTTGATATCTCCTTATTAGTCATAATTACTGACTTTTATTATATATTATTACTATCTATATCTCTATTGACCACCCCATAATCTTTTGATATTATCTTTTCAAGACTCTAATTATTTTTTTGGGCTCGTGGTGTAGCGGTTTAACATGTCGCCCTGTCGAGGCGAAGATCGCCGGTTCGAATCCGGTCGAGCCCGCAACGTAATAAATTTTAGTCAAAAAGGATAATTTAAACGTTGCTGAAACGTTGGAATTTCTAAGAATTTCTTACGTTTCGCGCCACCTCAAAATAACTCTGCCCAGAAAGGAGGATTTATTATTTCTATGTGGAAAAAATTTCTGAAACAGCTCGATTTTCCTGAATCATACATCTCCATCACCCTAGGGTTCCTGGTTGTCATAGCTGGAGGTCTGCTTTTCTACAGATATTTGACAAATAAAAACCAGAATAATACAACGCCGACTAAGGACATTACTTTTGAAGAACAAAAGCCTGATGAAGCCAAAGTTGAGCTCCCTGCTACTTATACAGTGTTAGAAAATGACAGTCTATGGAAGATTGCAGAAAAATTTTACGGTTCCGGATACAACTGGGTTTCAATCGTATCTGCAAATCAAATTAAAAATTCCGACAAAATAGCAGTCGGCCAGACACTGACTATTCCGAAGGCAGAAGTAATCAGACCGGAAAGTGAAAAAGTTCTTTCAACTTCTACCCAGGTTGAGAAAACATATACTGTGGTTACTGGTGATTATCTGTGGAAAATCGCTCTTAAAGAATACGGTGACGGATATGCCTGGACTAAAATAGCCAATGCTAATAATCTCAAAAATCCGGATTTGATATATCCTGGTACTATTTTGAAGTTACCGAATTGAAGCTCTCTAACTTTCGCTTGCGGGATCTTAATCAAGCGCATCAATAGAGCTGAAATCCGTCCGACCTGTCCGGCCGAAGCTTTATGCGAAGGCGGAAGCGGAATAATATCCTTGCCTCCGGAAACATTATAGTCGGAGAGAATTTCCGCGGAGGAGGATTAAGCTGAATTCTTTTGACTATCAATTATCTTACCTCCGGAAAAATCCGAAGGCGAATAACTGTATCTAATTTGAGTCAATATTCATACGGATAATTTATTAGTAATATGAGTGAATTTATTTCACTCATTTTCTCGTCGAGATTGTCAGATTTAAGAGCATAATCATGGAGCAAGAATATGTTAAACTAGAACCATGAATGTCATATTTGCTCTTATCGCCGGCGTAGGTTTTGGTCTGACTCTCTTTTTGCGAAAGATGAGTGTTTCAAAAATAGGAATGACAGGAGTGATTTTTGAAACAGTAATTGAAGCTATAATATCGGTAATTCTTAGTTTAATAGCCATATCCGGTTGCTAATTTCGCAGAAATCTGTTTTTCCAGTAAGCCCATAATTTCCTCAAATCCATCTCTGTTTTTACTCTAGTAAATGCCATATACCAGGAAAGGAAAGAGGCCT
>Ga0210015_1000253_pt1 | contig 56535 bp, 44 predicted proteins | sample CryGeymeta201522_FD_185471 | JGI IMG/M metagenome (GOLD analysis project Ga0210015, IMG submission 185471) | Groundwater microbial communities from Crystal Geyser aquifers in Utah, USA - Crystal Geyser metaG 2015-22 (SPAdes) (version 2) | ecosystem: Environmental > Aquatic > Deep subsurface >...
GCAATCAACAGCAATCAGGACTTGGCGTCGGTTCTGACGGAGGTCATGCGTGCTGCCGAGAAGCTCGTCGAAGCAGACGCCGCCTCGCTGCTGCTGGTGGACGAGGCGACGGGCGATCGGGTCTTCTCGGTCGCCCTGGGCGACAAGGGGGACAAGCTCAGCAACAAGCACCTCCCCAGAGGGCAGGGCGTCGCTGGTTGGGTCGGCGAGAATGGGCAGCCGCTGAACGTGCCCGACGTGCAGGCCGACCCCCGGTTCGCGGCCGGTTTTGACACCCAAACGGGCTACCAGACCCGGAGCCTGCTGGCAGTTCCCGTGATCCAGAAGGACAAACTGGTCGGCGTGTTGGAGGTGCTGAACAAAGTGTCGGCGCCGGCGTTCTCCGAGGCCGACCAGCGCGTGCTGTCGCTGCTCGCCGACCAGACGGCGGTGGCTATCGAGAACGCACGGCTCTTCGAGGCCCTGCGAGAGACCAACGCCAATCTGGAACAGACCGTATCCGAGCGTACGGCGGAACTGACCACCTCCAATGCCTTCCTCAGCGCGGTGCTGGGATCGGTGAACGACGGGATCGCCGTGCTCTCGTCCGATCTGGAAGTACTGTGGATCAACGAGGTAATGGAGACGTGGCTGGGGTCGGCGGAACCCGATCGTGACTCTCACTGCTTCCAGCGGTTCCACGGGCGGGACACCCCTTGTGAAGACTGTCCGGCCGCGCGGACACTCACGAGTCGCGCCGTCGAGCGATTGACGGGCGTGATGTGGGGCGGCCCGACCGCCTCGCGCTACTGTGAGGTGCTGGCTGCTCCCATGTTCGACGAGCACGGGCAGGTCGAGCAGGTGCTCCTGACTGTGCACGACCTGACCGAGCGCAAGGCGCTGGAGGAAGCAGAGACCAAGGGAGCGCGCTTGGCGATGCTGAGCGAAGTCGTCACCAGCGTCAACCACGAGATCAACAACCCGCTCACCTCCATCCTTGGCAACGCGCAGTTGCTACGGGAGCGGCTCACTCCGGCAAACGCCAAGGAAGCCCAACGGCTGGAGTCTATCGCCGAGGCGGCTCAGCGGATCTCCGTGGTCACCCGCAAGCTGGCCGAAGTGGCTGACCCCTCGTCGCGCGCGTACGTCGGCGGCGTGCGGATGCTCGTCCTGGGGGGAGAGGCTCCGAGAGCGTAGGCGCGAGGGTCCGGCCCAGAGGCAACGTGAACGAAATCGGTGTCGTCGTCAACCGCCCAGGTCCTGCCTGCGGATCGTGACGGCAGGAGGGGAGCCGGTGACGGCGAACCACGTGAGCCATGCAACGGTCCCCCTTCCTCCTCGCGGCCCCCTCCACCGTCCAAGTCGGTGAGACGTTCTCGCTTGGCGTCAAGGTGTTGGCGGAACCGCGCTACGTGGGGTCGGCGTGCTACCGGCCGGTGCCCGGCGTCCAGGGACCGTACAACGTGTCGCCGCGGGGCATTCGGTACATGGACAATGTTCCGGCGCAGTGGGAGGGCACCGTCGAGTTGGCGGGCGGCGAGGGGTACGAGGGGCCGCGGGAGTTCTCGTTCGCTGGAGTGGCCGGGCCGTACGTGGATGATCGGCGACCGATCACGCGAATCGCCGGACTCCGTTTCTCTTCGCCAGGGACGAAGTACGTCGAAGTGCGCGACCGGGAGAGCGGGCGGGCGGCGCTGTCCAACCCGATCGTGGTGACGGCGGAGCCGTGGGGGCGCCGGTTGTTCTGGGGCGACCTGCACAGTCAGACGTTCTTCAGCGACGGGTTGCGATGCCCGGAAGAGCTGCACGCGTTTGCGCGAGACGAGGCGTTCCTTGATATCTTCGCCCTCTCCGACCACGCCGAGCATCTCACGGACCGGCAGTGGGACTACTTTGTGGGCGTCACCAACGACTGCAACGAGGATAATCGCTTCGCCACGCTGGTCGGGCTGGAGTGGACAAGCCCGGGGTTCGGCCATCGGAACGTGTACTACCCGGGCGATCACGGCGCAATCCTCCGTGCGAACGACGACTTCTACGGCAAGCTGGCGAACGTGCACGCCCATTGCCTCGCGGAGCAGGCGCTGTGCATTCCGCATCATTCGGCGAATGCCGTGATGGGCGTCAACTGGGAGCTGGGGCATGAGCCGACAGCCGAGCGACTCGTCGAGCTGCACTCCGTCTGGGGGAATAGCGAGCGACCTGCGTCGGCCGGGAATCCCCGGCCGATCCGGGCGCACGAGGGGGAGAAGCTCGGACAGCACGTAGTCGATGCGCTCAAGCGCGGGTACCGATTCGGGTTCGTCGGCGGCGGCGATATCCACGACGGCCGACCGGGCGACGAGCTGCATAGCCGTCAGGAGTACCCGGATCAGTATGCTCTGCTTCACCGGCAGGGGATCATGGGGGTGTGGGCGCGAGAGCTGACGCGGGAGGCGGTGTTTGAGGCGCTCTGGGAGCGGCGCTGCTTCGCCACCACCAACGTGCGGACGTACCTCGAGTTCGAGGTGTGTGGCCAGCCGATGGGGTCGGAGATCACGTGCAGCGGCGCTCGCTCGCTGCGGGTCCGGGCGGCGAGCGAGGCTCCGTTTGCGCGGATGAACGTTGTGCTGAACGGGGAGGACTTGGTGACCGTCGCTCCGGGGTCGCGCGAAGTCGATTGGGGAGGGGAGGACGGAGGCTCCGCAGCGTGTGACTGGTACTACGTTCGACTGACCCGCGCAGACGGCGAGATGGCGTGGTCGAGTCCCATATGGGTTAACGATTAACCGCCAAGGAACTCCCGCCCGAACTGCTGCCCATGCTGGAAGAAGGCGTCGATGTTCGCCGGGGGCGCCTCGGGCATGATAGAACTGGTGGACGAGAGCACATGCCCGCGTCCCGCTCCCGCCAGGAGAAACGACCGCTCCACCGCCACGCGCACGTCGGCCACGCTCCCGTGCGGAAGTGTACTGGTTACGGAAACGCATCCCCAGATCACCAGCGGCCGGCCGTGGGGATCGGTCAGGCGCACCATGTCTTCGTACCGCGGGCCGTGTTCCTCCTCAAAGCCTTGCAGACCCGCGACGCCGAGGTCGAGAATGCTGTCGAGGATCAGCCGGATGTCGCCGTCGCAGTGCCAGACGATCCCGACCTCGGCTTCGACCAATGGTTCCACGCACCACTTCAGCTCCGGGAAGTACAGCGTCGTCAGCATCTGCGGCGACATGAGTGGACCGCCCGAGCCACAGAGGTCCTGCCCGCTGTAGACGAACGGCGCGATGCCGAACCGCTGGCACGCCAGCGCGATGGCGTGGTTCTGCAATCGGCCGCAGAGGGCAGAGTGGTGGTAGTAGCGGCGCAACGCCTCCGGATACAGTGCCGCCGCGGCGAGGTAGTTCTCGTACCCCCATCGCGTGTACCCGCCCATGAAGTCTGCTTGACCGAAGCCGTCGATCACCAGGACCTCGGGGCCGAGAAGAGACTGGTGGGTGTTGATTGCGTCCGCGTACCCCTTTGCCGCGGCTTCCACGTCAAAGCTGCGCTCGACCGCCCCATCTTCCGGCAGTGACTCGATGGCGCGCAGCACGTCTTCGGGCTCGCGGAAGCCCTGCTGCAGGTGCGCCTGCGGGTCGCGCATGACTTCGCGCTGCTCCAGCCGCCGGTGCGCCTCCCCGGGCAGGTACCACTGGGGAACCAAGTTGATGCCGCACTTGCGCACGTACTCAACGAAGACGCCCTGCGGGTCGGCCCAGTAGTCACGACCCGCGACGTAGCTCATGTAGTGGGAGTTGGTCATCCAGCAGTAGTTGACGCACGGCCGGGTTACCGCCTCTCGGTGTAGTGTAGCTAGCGCGATCTCTCTACCAGTCATGGGGTCTCCTCAGGAACCACCGCACCGGCCGTCGATAGCGTCCTGCCAACCGCACCCCCGCTCGGAATTCCACACCTGCGCAGGTGTGGATTCTCGCCTGCCTCGGGGAGAGTGCGTTCGGGTATGTGCTTGAAGTGCTTGTGGCGGCTGTCTATCATTCGTTGCGCCTGCGCTGACACGTGGCTTGACACGTGACACATAGCACTTGACACGTGACGCCCGTTCCCCAGGAGTTGTCCACTCGTCCGGTGATCATCCCTCCGCGCCTGAAATTCACTCTCCCGTTGTTCGGCATGGCTGCGGCGACCGTGCTGTTCTTCTGGCGCGTGCTGTTCGGGAACCAGGTGCTCTTCTGGGCGGATCTGACGATGCAGTTCTACCCGTGGCGGCGGTTCGCTGCGCAGTGCTTCGCCGGCAACCAGATCCCACTGTGGAACCCGTACGTACTGTGCGGCAGTCCGTTTCTGGCGAACCTGCAGTCGGCCGTCTTCTACCCCGTCAACGTGCTGCTGCTCGGGGCGCCGCTGGATCGCGGGCTGGCATACGGTGCAGCGCTGCATGTCTTCTTGGCGGGGGCGTTCACGTTCGCTTACCTGCGGCACTTGCGGCTTGGGCGCTTTGCGGGCGTGATTGGGGCGCTGTCGTACATGTTCTCGGCGTTCGTGATCTGCCGGCTGACATTTCCCTCGATGGCGAGCGTCGCCGTCTGGCTGCCGCTGTGCCTGCTATTGGCCGATCGGCTCATGCGGCGGCCGAATGTGTTCGACGCTGCGGGGCTCTCTGCCTGCTTGGCGGCGCAGTGCTTGGGTGGGCACTTGCAGTTGTCGGTGATGCTTGTTCTGGCCGTTGTGGCGTTGGTGGGGGCACGGGCACTGCAGCGCGGCCCGGCCGCCCGCGTGCGGGGAAGCGCCTGGGTCTGCGCTTGCCTCGCAGTCGGGGTGTTCGTGGCGATGGGGCAACTGCTGCCGACGGCGGACTTCGTTCGACACTCCCAACGCGCTTCCACGCAGTTCAGTGAGGCCGCCGTCTATTCGCTGCCGCCGTGGCAGTTGACCATGCTCTTGGTGCCTGACTCCTACGGCCATCCGGCGCTGGGCAACTACTGGGGAGAGGGTAACTACTGGGAACTCTGTCCGTACTTCGGCGCCTTGGGTCTGGCGTTTGCACTGACCGGGTTGCTCACCGTGCGACGGCCTGCCCGCGCGTTCTTTGGCGTGCTGTTCGTGGGTTCGCTGGTGCTCTGCTTCGGGAAGTACACCCCACTCTACAAGTGGTTCGTGTACAGCTTCGTCCCCGGGTTCAAGTCCTTCAAGGGACCCGCGCGTTTCCTCTTCCTGACTGCATTCTCCGGGTCCGTGCTGGCGGCTCTTGGGGCGCAGGAGATCCTGGGCGGGCTACGCCGCCCGGGGCCGGAACGGGCGGGCGTCGGCTGGCCGGTAGTTGCGCTCGCTCTGGCTGCCGCAGCCTGGCTTGGGTTCTGGCTGTTGGCGCAGGGATGGCTGTGTCGGGTCGGAGCGGATCTTCTCGCGATCCAGTTCCGTCGCGTTGCCTCCACGGTGGAGGCGGCAAAGCTCCCCGCACTTGCCCAAGTGGCGCATGCGACGGTGCTGAACTCGCTGCTGATGTCCACGGTCTTCTTGGGCGCAAGCGCAACAGTGCTTCGGTTGGGGATACGCAGCAAACTGCGTCCTGCGACTGTCGGGTGGGCGTATGCGGCCCTGGTGTTCGTCGACCTGTGGACGTTCGGCATGAGGGCTAACCCGACGACGGATCGGGGCTACTACCGCACTGTGCCACCGGTCCTGGCGAGGCTCCCGGCGGGACCTGCCGCGCCGAGGCTGCTGCAACGCCCCAGCGTCTTCGCCGAGTCGTGGGGAAAGTACACGAGCTTCATGCGGTTCGGCGACACCCGATACGGGCATGTCCGCGGGTTGGTTGCCACTCTGACTCCGAACCTCAACATGTGGTTTGACCGCCCCAGCGCCGAGGGGTACGACCCGATCGAGTACAGCTTCTACGACCACTACATGGGGGAGGCGCAGGATCGGCTATCGGCGGACGGCCGCACCGCGATGCTGGCGGTGATCAACGTGCATTTCACCGAGATGTACGGTTCAGAGCCGCAGCCGGCCGGGCTGACACTGCTCTCTACCGGCCCGCCAAAGCTGTACGCGTTGCGGCGGCCCTTGCCGCGGGCATATGTGCTTCCCGACGCCGAAAAGTGGGTCCACCACGGGCGCGAGGTCGCGGCCGAAGCGGTGCGTGTGGCCGACCGGACAGGTGAAGCCCGCATCGCGCGGTACGACGCCAACGCGGTGGAGCTGTCGTGTGTCTCGTCGCGGCCAACCATGGTCGTACTGGCCGACACGTTCGCGCCCGGGTGGCGTGCCTTCGTGGAGGGGAGACCGGCCCGCGTAGAACGCGTGTTTAGCGTCGTTCGCGGCGTGCGGGTGTCGGCGGGCAAGCACCGGGTCCGCTTTGTGTACCTGCCAACTGGCTATCGGCTCGGCGCCTTCGTGACGCTCCTGGGGCTCGCAGCGCTCGCCGGATTGGTGGGCTTCGGTCTCCGACAGCTTGGGCCGTTCGGGCGCGACGCGGCTGCGCCCGATCGGGTACAATGACGCCGACTTGCGGCCGTTCTGACGAACTCCGCGTTCCCGGGTCGCCATTCCTCACCCCCAAGGGAGTCTGCCATGCGCACCAACTTTTTCTCCGCGTCACGGACGCTACCGCTCTTGTTGGCGACCTCCGGACTCTGCTTTGGCGGCCCGGCGAAGGGGGAGTCGACTGCTGCAAAGGTAGATCGCCTGTACCGAGACGCTGACAAGTTCTTCCACGACGGCGACTACTACGGGGCGATTTGCTGTCAGCGACAGGTCGTCGCGCTGGACCCCACGTTCGTCGCGGCCTACACCAACTCCGCGTGGCTCCTGTGGAGCATGGGCCGCGAGACCGCTGCATTGGCGCTGCTGGAGAAGGGCTGCGAGGCGAATCCGGGAAACTGCGACATTCCCTTCGACATCGGATTCTACCACTACCAAGGCGCGCGTTACGGGCTGGCGGCGACTGAATTCGCGCGCGCGGCTGAGCTGGGCGGCACGGACAAGATGCGACGGATGCTCGCCCACGCCTTGGAGAAGAAGGGCGATCTCCCCGGCGCGCTGCGAGTCTGGGAAGCGCTGCACGGGGCGAACCCGCAGGAACCCGTCGTCAATCGCCACCGGGCGCGCCTACAGGCTGCACTGGCCGCAACTGAGGGCAAGTGAGCGCGGAGCCTCGCGCACCGGGAAGAGGGACTGCCCTTCCGAAGGATCACCAAGCCCCTCAACACGCAGACTCGGCACCCCCAATGGCAGGTCAACCGACGAACAGCGAAGAGGATCCCCGCGCTGCGGGCGCGGCGCCCGCTTCTCCAAGCACGGCCTCACTGACGCAGACCACCTCCGTCGCGGAGGCAGTGGCGACGGACAGCGGCCGGCTGGTGGCGGAGGCGGAACAACTGCTCCGCAGAAGCAACAGGCGGCACGAGCAGGTGTTCGTCCTCGGAGGTGGCCCCGGCGGCTGCGCGGCGGCCTTGAGGGCGGCGGAGTTGGGGGGGCGTACGGTCATTGTGGAGGAGCGACGGCTTGGTGGGACCCCGCTTCAGTGGGGAGGTGTTGCGGTCCACGTGTTTCTCGAGGCTGCGCGCCGACGCGCCGATGCGCAGGCTGCGCTCCCAGGCGGCCAGCGGCTCCCGCTTCCGGAAGGGATGAGTTCGCTCCCTCACCAAGTGGAGGAGGTCTGCACGCGACTGAGTGCGGAAGCGCGGAGAAAGCTGGAAGACTGCGGAGTCGAGGTCGTCGAGGGACGGGGCACTCTGACGGCGCACAGCATGGCTGTCGATCGTGCAGGCCAGCGGGACTTCGGCTCAGGTGGTGTCGTTTTGGCTTGTGGGGCCTCGGCGCTGATGCCTGACTGGGCGCCCGAGGGACACCCGCGCGTATTGACGCCAGAGGGGCTGCTCTCGTCCGGTACTGTCCCCGAGCGCTTGGTGGTTGTGGGCGGCGGCGCGGTGGGAGTGGAATTTGGTTCGCTCTACTCGCGCCTCGGCGCCGCCGTCACGCTGGTCGAGGCGCGGCCGCGATTGCTCCCGGCCCTGGACGAAGACCTCCCCGCTGAGTTGTCGGCACTGCTTGCGGCGCGCGGGATCGAGATCCGCACGTCATGTAGGGTCTGCGCGGTGGAAGGCAGCGCGCAGGAGGCCGTCGTCAGGTGCGCCGCCGACGAGAAAGCACAATCCGCGGACCGCGTGCTGCTGGCCGTCGGGCGGCGGCCGAACACACGCGGGCTTGGGTTGGAGGCGCGGGGAGTGAAGATTGACCGCGGCCGGATCGTGGTTGATGCGCATTGCCAGACGAGTGTCGGCGGCGTCTATGCTCTCGGCGACCTCGTTCACGGGTCTGGCTTCGCGCAGGTTGCCGTTGCGGAGGGGAGGACCGCGGCCGGCCACGCGCTGGGAGAGAACGTGAGCATGAGGGGCCGCCATGTGCCCGTGTGCGTCCATAGCAGCCCCCCGGTTGCTGCGGTAGGGCTCTCGGAGGCTGCAGCCCGGGAGGCTGGGCACGAGGTTGCCCTCGGAACCGCCCGGTTTGAGGAGAGCGTGCGAGGGAGTCTGGCAGAAGTACCGGGCGGATTGGTGAAGGTGGTGGCGAACGCGCAACACGGGCGGCTTCTGGGAGTCCACATTGTCGGTCCGTGCGCCGAAGAGCTTGTCGGCGAGGCCGCCCTTGCGCTGTCCTTCGGGGCTACTGCTGCAGAACTTGCACGCAACCTCCACCCAACGCCTGGGTACGGTGAAGTACTGGCAGAGGCAGCCGGCTCCGTACGCGTGGCGGGCGGGCGCGGGTGAGACCCGTGGAGCGAAGGCTGATCGTGCTGGCGCGCCCGCCTGTTCCCGGCAAAGTGAAGACGCGACTATCAGAGCACCTTGGTCCAGAGCAGACCGCCCGCTTGTACGCCTGCTTCGTCCGCGACACACTTGGGAAGCTCGTAACTCTCGTGCACACACACGTAGCGGTGTATCACACGCCGGGCTCCCCCGAAGAGGTCCGCACGCTGGAGTCGATCCTTCCCCCCGGCGTCCCCCTTCGACCCCAGCGAGGGCACACGTTCGGCGCCCGCCTCTCCGACGCCCTGGGGGATTGTGCCCAGTGTTCGGCGACCGTGCTTGTTGGGACCGACAGCCCGACCTTGCCCGCCGAGCTGGTTCACCAAGCGTTCGACGCGCTGCGGCACCGCGACATCGTGCTGGGTCCGGCCACAGACGGCGGCTACTACCTGCTGGGTGCCCGCGCCGCCGCCCCCAACCTCTTCCGGGGTATCCGCTGGAGCACTTCGGCGGTCCTCGCGCAGACAGTCGAACGCTGCCGAGAGTTGGGTCTTCGTCCGGCTGCGCTGCCGCCGTGGTACGACGTGGACGAGCCCGACGACCTCGACGTCCTCCGCGGCCACTTGCTGGCGCTCGAAGCTGCCGGCGAGCAGTGCCCGTGCCCGTACACCAGCGCCCTGCTGGGGGAGCTCGTCGTTCCTTCGGACACGTAGCCCGACGCGCCAGCGGAGGGACCCTCGGCTCGGTGCGGGGGGCGCTCGCTCACGTTCGCGGCTCGGACTGCAGTGCCTCGCTCTGCGCACAGAACCGCCTGGCCAACACCGCCGCGGCGTAGGCGTCAATGGGAACGGGAGGGGTCTGGAAGGAGAGGGGGAGAAGGCGTCGCCAGCCGCGCGGCGGGTTGCACTCAAAGTAGAGCTCTCGGCCCTCCAACGTTGAGCTCCGTTCGTCGATCAGGTGGACGGGGAGGTCGACGGGAAGGGCACGGACCGCCTGGACCGCCTCGGCGTGACCTGTTCGGTCGCCGACAACAATTGCATCGGGACTGAACTGAGCACACAGCCTCGATATCAACTCCCCAAGCTCCGTCAGGGGCGAGACGCCGAGTTCTAAGATCGATCCCAGTGGAGAGACGACCGCCACGCCGCACTTCTCACGACCCGGATCAATGGCGAGGAGGGGTCGCGGGTCGCCTTTGCTGCGCGGCTGGGCGTTCACGGCGAAGCGGGCCCCTCGACCTCGAAGCGGATCTTCACAGGGCCCGCCGTCCAGGCCTCGGCCGCGGCCACGATGTGGAATGTGAGCGCCCGCTTCCCAGCCAGGACCCGGTCAAGGAGTGCGAAGATCTGCTCGTAGCCGACCTCGCCGAACTGGCCCGACTCGTCGGCTCGCATGCCCTTGGCGCGAGCGACCTTTCGGACCTCTTGCAGCGCGGCCAGGATGTCGCGGAACAAACCGGCTTTGCGCGCGGCGGCGTCCGGATCACCAGAGGGATCGAGCTTCCGCGTTACCAGCGTGTCGCCCGCGTGGAAGCACAATCTGTTGGGGAACAGGACGAAGTCGGAACCGACTTGCTCACCCGCGACGTAGTTGCGCAGCGCCCACAGCTCGACGACCACGCTGTCGCCCGACTGATGAATGTCCTTGGCGACGAGGTCGAGGAGGTCGCTCTCGTGGTAGTACACGGGGGACTCGGCCGTGCCGGTCCGCTTCGTGGCGAGCTGGACGGCCCGCTCGCCCTCCTTGTCGGGGCGCGCGCCCTTCTTCAGGGCTTCACGGCCAACTCCATTCAAGAGGCTCAATAACTGCTGGCGGATTGCGGCTTCGGTCTGCTCGCCGTCGATCACCTCTGCGCCGAGGACTTGGTTGGCTTCATAGATGACCTCGCCCTCGCGGGCGCGCTTCGCGATCTCGAACAACGGCTTGGCGAAGTCCTCCAGTTGCTTGACGTCCTGCTCCAAGCGCGCCTTCTCCCGCTCGAGCGCCAGCACGTCGGCATCGAGTCTCACCACGTCGGCGCCGGCTCGCATGGCGACGTCGCCGACCTTCTCGACCTGCTCATTGGCTTTGACCAGCTCGCGCCGCTTCTCTTCCAGTCGCTCCTCAATCTTCTTCAGGCGGTCTTTCTCCGCGGTCAACAACCCGCGCACATCGCCCAACATGCTCCGCGCGTCGGCGACGGCCTTGTTCTGCGTCTTCAGTCGGGTTTCGCTTGCCTTCAGCGAGGACTCGGTGGTCCCGAGATGCGTCTGGAGGTCCTTGACCTGCGTCTCGAGCGTGGCGACCTCGGCCCCGCGTTCGGCGACCTTGCTCTCAAGTGCCTTGCGTTGTTTGCGAAGAGTGGCTGCTTCCTCATTGAGATGGCGACTTTCACTTCGCAGTCGACTCTCGTCTCTGCGGAGCTTCTCCATGCCGAAGAGCGCGATGCGCACGCGCTCTGAGGAGATGCTCATCACCAGGACGGCCGTCGCCAGGATCAGCACGCCCGTCAGCACCGAGATCAGCACGCCCGTGTGTCTCGGTCGCAGTCCGAAGAGCGAGACGCGTCGTTTGCCGACCCGCTTGCCGACGGTGTCGCCGATGTAGGCGATGGCCGTAGTGGCCACCACCAGCGTGCCCAGGATGATTGCAGAGGTCGGCAGGTTCATTGGGTCTTCAGCGGGCGCGGCGAACGGTGAGGGTGACTCCGACGACGGCCATGATCGCGTTAGATAGCCAGCTCGCGAGGACGGGCGATAGGCGGCCGTTGTTCCCCAGCCAACTGGCATTGTACCAGATGAGGTAGTAGACGAAGATGATCACCACGCTGGTGCCGAAGGCGATGGCCGTGGTCGTGCGTTGCGGACGGAGCGCCAGTGGAGCGCCGATGAGCGCGAACAGGAAACTCGACAAGGGCACGGCGTAGCGGTTGTTCAGTTCCACCTGGGCGGTGGCCAACTCAATACCGGCGGTGGCACGGCGCTGCAGGTAGCCGATGTAGGTCCGCAGCTCTGCCAGCCGCATCTGCTGCGGGGCGGCGCGGCGCTGGTCTTCCTTGACCTGTTCCGGGGACTTGCCAAGGTTCTGGACGGCTTCGGTGAAGCCAGAACTGATCGTGTGGCCTTTCTCGCCAACGGTCTGGATGAACCCGTCCTCAAAGCGCCACGACCGCTGCTGTCGCCACACTGCCCGCTCGGCGCTGACGATCATGTACACCTTGCCCGACCGGTAGAAATAGACATCCGGGCGGAATAGCGTCTGGGTCTCGTCCTGGTACCGCTGGGCGACGATCAGTTGCTCCAGGGCGCCCTCTTTGGGGTGCCGCATGACGATGGTCTGCTGGGGCTTCTCCGCTGCGCGCTGGCCGATGCGGAGGAGCAGCGCGTCCTGGGCAGCCAGGGCTTGTGGGACAAGTCGCTCGTTGAAGCCAAAGGCAACGGCGCTGATAAGCAGCCCCAACACCCACACCGGAACCAGGAGCCGGTGAACGCTGGCGCCGCCGGCGAACATGGCAGCGGCCTCGTTATCACTTGACAGTCGCCCCACGCCCAGCAATGTGCCCAGCAACATGGCCATCGGGAACGTCATCGCCATGATGATGGGAACCCGATAGAGCAGCAGCAGGACCGCCTCCTGGACCGGCACGTGGTTCTCGACGAAGACAACAATGGCCTTCCGGAGCGGGTCGCTGGCAAACAGGATGCCGTTGAAGGCGGCCATCCCGAAGGCGAAGGGCGCGAGCGCCTCCATGAAGACGTAGCGGTCGAGAAGTCGCATGAGCCTCTGCTGTCTGTTCCGTTGCGTGCTGAGCCGGCGGCGCTCTACGGGTCAGTACTGGAACCGATCCCCCAGGTAGAACTCCTTGGCAATCGGGTCGGTGGGCAAGTCCGTGGAGGTGCCGGAGGTCTTGATCACGCCGTCGTGCATGATGTAGGCGCGGTCGGTGATTTCGAGGGTCTCCCGCACGCTGTGGTCGGTGATGAGAATCCCGATGCCGCGGGTCTTGAGATTGGCGATGATGGACTGGATGTCCTGAACCGCGATGGGGTCGATGCCGGTGAACGGCTCGTCCAAGAGGATGAACGAGGGCGAGCTTGCCAGCGCGCGGGCGATCTCAGCGCGTCGCCGTTCGCCGCCGGAGAGGGTGTAGCCGCGCTGCTTCCGGTTGTCGACCAAGTCGAGCTGCTCCAGCAGTTCCTGTGTCCGCTCCGCGCGAGCCTTGCGGGGGACGCCGACCAGCTCCAGGATGGCCAGGATGTTCTGCTCAACGGTCATCTTGCGGAAGATGGACGGCTCCTGCGCCAGGTAGCCGACGCCGCGTCGCGCCCGAATGTGCATCGGCGCCCGGGTCACGTTCCGACCATGCAGCAGCACCGAGCCTGAGACGGGCCGAACCAAGCCGACCATCATGTAGAAGGTGGTGGTTTTGCCGGCGCCGTTGGGGCCCAGCAAGCCGACCACCTCCCCGTGGCAGACGTGCAGGGAGACGCCGTTGACGACGCGCCTGCCGCGGTAGACCTTGGTGAGGTCGACGGCTTCCAGTCTCTGGTTGGTGGTCTCGTCGGCGCTCTGCTTCGCTGCGGTCATTCCGGTTTGCTCGCCCCTTTGTCGTCGTCGGCCGGCTGGGCTGGCTCCTTGGCGGCGGGTTCCGCCTCGTCTTCCTTGACTGTGGTCACCGTCACCGTAGCCTGCTTCTCCGCGCTTTCCCGCGTCACGGTGACGAGCACGTTCTCTGGCGTGAAGGCCACCGTGATCTCCTCGCCGACGAGATGGGCGTCGCGGATGCCTTTTGCCCCCTGCATGTCCACCTGTGCACCGCCGCGGAGGAGGGCGGTGTTGTCGGCAGCCGTCCAGGTGACTTCCTTGCCCTTGGCCTGGACGGGGACGTTGCGCTTGGTCTTCGCGTCGAAGTAGCTGCCGGTGAGCGCGGCTCCGCCGCTGACGCGGACCTCGGAGGCAGTCTCCCCGCCCGGCGGCAGGAACGCCTCGATCTGGCCGCCTGTCAGTGTGCGCTCACCCCAGACGAGCTTGGCATCGCCGTCCGCCACCAAGTGCGTCTTCTCCAAAGTCGTGCGCACGGTGACCGTGGCGGCGGAGAGTCGCCCCTGTTGGTCCGGTTTTCCGTCGAAGCGGACGTGGCTGCCGCCGGTGAGGCGGATCTCGCCGGTAGCGTTGTCCAGCACCGCTGCCTCAGCGCCGCCTTGGACCTCCCGCTGCTGCCCTTTGGCGTCCTGAACGCGCGCGGTGAACTCAACAGCTCCCTGCGCCTCCAGCCGCTGGAACTTCTCGCCCGTGTCGTCGAAGGCGGCCTTCAGCGGCCCGCTGCACTGCAGCTTCAGTTGCTCGCTGTCCACTTTGGAGGGCCCGGCCGTGGTCACCGTGGCCGCTGCCGCGTCGTAGGTGAACTTCGAGGCCGTGATCTCGTAACTCTGAGTCTTGAGTGTCTTGGCGCCGCTCTCCGGGCTCCGCTGGAGTGCCAGGGCCGTTGCGAGTGCGACGACTATGAGCAAAGCTCGTTTCACGATCTTGCGTCTCCTTTACTGGGCGTGGGTCTACCGTGCAACAGGTTCGGCGATCTGTCCGACGGGGTGGCACTCATCGGATCAACAAGGCTGCCGGAGCGCCGCTCACCTCGACGTGTCGCAGCGCCACGTCGCCTTCCAGCAGGGCGCCGGTCAGGCGGGAAGCCCCTTTGGTGAACTCGACGGGCTTCGCGTTCACGATTCGGTGCTCATCCCACAAGTAGGTGACCTGACCAAACTTGGCGACCGCCTGCGAGAGGAGCGACTCAGCGCGAACGCTCTCGCTGAACTGCAGCCGCCGTCCCCTCTCGCTGAAGTAGGCAGTCATCTTGCCAGCGCTGAACTGCGACACTGGCTTGTTCGCCTCCAAGAACGTACAACGCACTTGGTTCAGCGAGGCGCGCCGGCCCTCTTCGTCGAGGTCGATGCTCTTTGCCTTCGCGCGCCAGAGCACATGCCCCTGGGCGTCAGCACCGGTCAGTGTACTGCCCCTCAGGGTGATTCTCCCGAGGCGCTGCTTGCCGGTCTCCTTCGGCGCATCAACTTGCTGGCGCGGGGCCGGAGGGGCAGGGGAGGGGCGTTGTCGCCGACAGCCGGCCCAGCCGACCGCACCGAGGGCCGCCGCCGCGAGGAGAAGCCGTGTTGCGGGAGTCACCATCGCTCAGTTCACGAAGCGGTACTTCAGGAGCAGCCGGGCGGCGCGCAATCCGTCTCGCGCCCTGATCTTCTTGCCTTGCTCGATGGAGCGTGGGTGGTAGCTGATGGGCACCTCGTGGATCGGGATGCCCGCCTTGCACAGCTTCGCGGGGATCTCGAAATCCAGATCGAACCCGGTGCCAACCAAGTCGAGTCGCTGCACCAAGTCCGTCCGCATCAGTTTGTAGCAGGTCGCCACGTCCGTCACGTCGGCTCGGTATAGCAGGCGGAACAGCCGTGTCATCCAGACTCGGCCGAAGCGGAACATCCTCGAAGGCTCATAGTCAGGCGCTGCCTCCATGAGTCGGGAACCGAATACGGCGGGCCAGCCGTTGGATTCGGCGGCGTCGAGGATCTTGTGGTAGTCCTCCGGGTCGTACTCGAGATCGGCATCCTGCACGATCAGGTAGTCCCCCCGCGCCCGCCGAATCCCGGCCCGGACAGAGGTGCCCTTGCCGTAGTTCACCGGTTGGTGCAACACCTGCACAGCCGGATCGCCAAGCTGGTCGAGCAGTTCGCGCGTGCCGTCGGTGGAGCAGTTGTCCACAACGAGAACCTCTTTGTCGATCTCGACTGCTTGCACGCGCGACAGCAGTTCCAACACCGTGTCGCGCTCGTTGTAGACAGGGATGATGACAGAGAGTTTCATGCGTGGGCGCGCCACGAAGGGGCAGAGGAAACTATAGCCGTGAGTCACAGAAGCGTCAAGGGAGCGGCGGCTCGCGTCGCGCAGTTGGCAGATTCTCCGGAACCTCAGCGCAAGCCTCATGGTGTCCGGGTGAAGGAGTGGCCGGAAGTAGTTCATGCCGTCCGCCTTCGTTTCTGGCGAAGCCCGCGCCTCGCATGGCTGCCCCCTCCCTGCGACGTCTGACTGCTCTGTGGCTGTGCTGGGGGTTGACAATGAAGCCGGTTGGAGGCACACTTGGCTGCCAGACGTCAAACGGAGGTGGACACCGTGTGCCGTTCATACAAGGGAATGGAGCGTTGTGTCGTGCAGGCTGAGGTGCGCCTGCGGAGCTTGGTCGGTGTCTGCGGGGGGGGGGGCGCTCGTTGGACTTGTGCTCTTCCTCACTCCCACGCTGCTCTGGGGGCAGCCGCCTGAGGTAGGCGACTCGGGAAAGAAGGGACTGACGTTGACGGCAGAGCCGGAATCGATCCCCGCCGACGGGCAGCACTCGTCGCGGATCGTGGCAACCGTCGAGTCCGGGACGGATACTGTGCTGAAAGGCATCGTCGAGTTCTCCACCACCGCAGGGAGACTCACCAACACCACCGTCGCCCTGGACGAGAAGAGCCAGGCGCAGACGTTCCTGGTGTCCGCGACAGAACCCGCGACGGCGACGGTGACCGCCTGCTTCGGGGACCGCAAGGCCAGAGTGCGGGTCATCTTCGAGTGCTCCGAGGGAGGCGTCACGGCGCAGCAGATGTTCGGCGCACCCGCGGTCTGGCTATCGGCGCACTGGCATCCCGTGGCCGGCCAGCCCGGGTACAACTGCGTCGGAGGCGGCGCCACACTGTCGGGTGGACCGGTCGAACTGATCTTCAACGCCACCTGGCAGAACTTCCCCATCATCTGGGTCGGTGTGAACTCCATGCAGCTCGCTGAGAACGCGGGGCATCCCGCTCAGTTCTACGATCTGGGCTACTCGGGCCGGCCGCCCGGCTACTGTGGGCAGTGCAGTCCTCCGCCACCAGGCCAGGGCACACAGTCGATGATCGTGGCTGCCTCCCCGCCGCCGCACCCGCTCCACAACAGCGAGTACACCCTCACCGTGGGCTACACGTACCAGGTTGCCCCGATGCCGTTCCAGTACGTCACGGACCAGATCCAGATGGTGGTCTCCTTCGACAATCTGGTGGTGACGGCGGCCTCGCAGCAGCCCGTGCTGCTGTGGAATCCCGCCGAACCAGATCCGAACCCACGGACTGTCAACTACACCCTCGCCGTCCTGCAGCAGGAGACAGTCCAGACGCACCTGACCGTCTATGACCTGGCCGGAAACGAAGTGCGGAGCGAGACGTTCTTCGGGCTGGAAGCCCCTTCTGCGCAGCTCTGGACCTGGGCTGGCACCAACGGCATGGGCCAGCCGGTACCCAAGGGCGTGTATCCCTACGTGGTCGGCGCCATGTCCAACCTCCCCGGCACGCAGGACCAGGACAAGAGCAGTCACCTTGCCCTCCTGCCGGGAGAAGACCAGGGACAGCCCGTGACCGAGGCGGAGTACCTGGGCTTCGACGCCCAAGCGGAGACACAGGACTTCCTGATCCGCTACGGGCTGCAGTGCCAGTCGGTGCGCACGGACAACGACGGCGACGGCCGCTGGGATGAGGACCCGGTGGACGGGCAAGACAACGATGGCGACCAACTCGTCGACGAAGACCCGCAGGAACCGGCCGACGCCACGCAAGGTGAGCTGGTGGTGTTCGACCCGGACTTAGAGACGTGGAGCGCAGACCTCAACACGCTGGAGTGTCAGCAGAAAGGCCACGCCGCCCACGACGGCCTGCACGCCACGCTGGGCGGGGTTCAGCACGCGGTGCGGCTGAAGGTGCCGACAGCGTTAATGGGCAAGACGGGCAACTATCACTTCGTAGTCCGGGCCAGGGATGCCCACGGCCACCTGGAGAGGTCGCACCAGAACAAGTGGGCAAGGGAGTGTGGGCAGACGCTTGACGTGCGGGTGAGATCGGTCAAGTGGGACACCTTCCCCGGCAACGTGCCTCTGGACGACAACCCCGGCAACGGGACCAATGGCACCGACACCGGACAACGGATCTTCCCCGGCAAGGCAGCGCCGAATGACCTACAGCCAGAGGACCGCCGAAGAGCGCAAGTCATTGCCGAACTCGCCCCTCCCCTCGAGCACTTTCCTGTGAAGCTCTGCTCCTATGATGTGGATGACCCGTCCTCAAACACCGACCCAGTGGACGACGAGGAGACCCAGTGGCCGCAGACTGAGAACGACGACAACCGAAGCCACCCCAATTCCGGGATCCCCACACGTGGACGGTTCGTAGACACCGGCACGCCCAACACGGAGGCCGACACCGACAACCAGGGCAAGGCGACAGCCACCTTCGAGGTCACAATGCAGCCGGGAGACAACTTCCGCGTGGTGGCGACCGGGAAGGACAACGACCTCGCGCCCGTTGCCCCCAAACCAGACGACCGCGACGCACAGAACGCCCCTCAGGCACGTGTGTTTCTGCGGGAGATGGAAGGCGGTCAGGTCGTCGGCGAGGGTGAACCGGTGCTCGACGACGAGACGACGCTCGCTACTGTCAAGGTGACACCTGTCCTCACTGTCTGGCGGAAGCTGCATGTTGAGGTTGACTCGATGGGGACTGTTGCGGGGAACGTGATCAGAGGGGAGCTTGGGGTCGTCGAGCAAGTCGAGGGGCATCCCGAGCTGAGTGAGTGCACGATCCACCAGCTCCTTGCCAGGTTCGAGGACAACCGGTTCAAGGGAGGCATACTGCAGGCCGGCGGGCAGGACTTCAGCGTGGTGGCGAACGACTGCGGCTCGGACCCTTTCCACGTGACTGTGGAGAATGCGCCCGGCAACGTCGCACCTGGCGAAGGCGATGAGTTCACGCTTGTGGACGATGACCATTGGCAGGACCTATCGCTGGACCCCCAGGAGAACCCGGACACCCCGATGCCTGACACACCCGAACTTGCTGCGGCAATGGCGGAGGCGTACGTACTCATTCACCCCGACGACATAGTCCAGGACAACACCCTCGTTCCGTTTTCGCGAAACGTGTCTGAACCTGACCTCGAGCAGACCGACTGGGACACGGAGGAACACAACGCCACCAACTACTGGGTGGCGTACCTATTGGGGAGCTTCCAGGGCACAAGGAAGGAGGATTGCGACCCCAACGAGGAGGGAGATCCCGGTGCCGGTGTGGAACTGGGCAGAACCGGTTCCCAACAGGGCGCCGACGGCCCAGTGGTAGTCGGTGAGTCCTTCATCTACCTGGAGACGATATGGGATCTCGCGCACTACGACGGTGGATACACCGCGCACGCCAAGGAACTGGACACCGTAGTGCACGAGGTCGGCCACGCGGTAGCGCAGAGCATGGTTGAGCCTCCCACTGCGTGGCCAGGAAGACCTGCCCGGTATACTGAGGAGTACGTCGACCTGATTCGAGATACCCCAAGGCCAGCGAGCCACTGAGTCTGTGAGGGCGAGAGCGAGGTACCCGGAATGCGACTGACCCCCTGTCTGCGCTGCGCAGTTCTCTCCATTCTCGTGTGCGGTTCCCCCGGCTTCACCGGTGCCCCACCCATCGAGGCGACCATGGCAATCAGCCCGCGGGGGACCGACTTCCTGGTCGGCGAGCCGCTCAGCCTCGCGGTCACTATCCGCCGTGCGCAGGACACGCCTGTCAAAGCAATCAAGCCGTTCGCCAATAACGTACGGTCGGACATCAGATTGTCCGTGTCCTCCGGCGTGGAGAGCGTTCAAGCCTGGGCGACGGCTGGCCCGAGAATGCAGAGCACGCCGCAGCTTCCCATCACGATGAAACCGGGCGAGCCATGGCTCTACGAGGTCTTGGTGCATTGTACTCCCGGGGAGTCGAGTCGGTTGGTGTTCCCTTCCGCAGGGAAGTACCGAGTCACAGGGTCCTGTTTCCTGGCAGTGCTCGCATCTTCCAAGGACGATCAACGCGCCAAGTGGCGCCGGGTCGAGTTGCAGTCCAACGCCATTGACATCCGCTTCCGCGCGCCGACGGGCGACGATGCCAGGGTCTGGCGACACATATCTGGTCCGCCTGTGGCGCGCTTCATCCAGACTGGGGCCACACGAGACGCGAACATTGTCGGCCAAGCAGTATCGGCACTAAGACAGTTCCAGGATAGCCCGTACCACCCATGGATCCGTCGTGCGCTTGAGTTCTATCACGCCGTGAAGTACCCCGACTTTGCAGCAGGTGAACTCGATCAGTTGCAGTCCGTTGGCATCGGGTTGCAGGACGAGCTGTTCCCACACGACCCGCGGCTCGATGCCCAGGTTAAGTACAGATTCCACGATCCCACGCCGCTCAGTGAGATTGTGCGTGAGATCGGGCGGCAGTCACGTGTGCCACTGTCCGTGCACAGAGACCTGCAGAGCCGGAAGATCGCCGCCGGGGGAGCGTTCACGGTCCGGTATGCGATGAAGTCACTTCGCGGTACCTCTCGGTCGTGGGTGGTCGACGGGAGAGGCTACAAGCTCGTGCCAAGCGGCACCGAAGCCGGAGATGCAGCCTCGAAAACCGAGGGATGACCGGACGCCAGGGCCGCAAGACACTGGGACACCGGGGCCGCGAGCTGCGAAGTCTCCGGGGGCCCATGCTCATGGGTGGCTCGCTGTCTGTTGTCAGAGCTTGGACACCGGGGTCGCGTACTCAAAGTTGCTTCCGTTGAGAAACCCCTCTCGGAGACACCGGCCGGACTTGACGTTGAGCCGGGGGTGTCGCGCGGGAGGGGCGACGTGGCGCACCTCGTTGCGCCCAGTGCCGCGCTCGCACGTCATGACATCTCCGACCGCGTGCCGATTCCGAGTGGCGCCTCGTAGGGTGGCCGCCAACGTCCTCGGTGCCGTTGGATCTCATGTCCGCGCGCACGACTTGGGTCGGGTGTACGCCGCTGGGACCGGTTTTCTGATCGGGCGTGACCCCGACACGGTGCTGGCCCCCGACTGCGCCTTCATCGTCCAGGACCGCCTGCGCAAGCCCCCGTCCAAGACGTACGGCGAAGTCGTTCCCGATTTGGTGGTCGAAGTGGTCTCTCCCCACGACACGGCCGAAGAGGTCGCCGCCAAGGTGCGCGAGCGGATTGAGGCAGGTGTACGGCTGGTGTGGGTCGTCTATCCGGGCATGCGGGCCGTGCCGGTTCATCGCACTGCCAGAGAGATCAGGCTGCTTCGCGAGGATGACGAACTGACGGGGGGCGAGGTAGTGCCGGGGTTCGAGGTGGCGGTGGGAGAGCTCTTTGAGTAGTTGGGCGGCAGCGCCCGAGGGAGGGGCTCGCGCCCCGAGGGCTTGCGCGGACACGAGAGGACGAAGCTACCGGAATCACCGGGCTGGCGGCGCCAGACTCCGCAGGTACTCCCCTTGCCCGCGCACTTTCTCCGCGTCGTCGCCCGGGCCGAAGTCTTCCAGAGACAGGTAGCCCTGATACCCTACCGCCTGGAAGTCGCCGACGATCTGGGCGATGTTGGCGACGCCGTCGCGGAGGTCGCAGAAGTCGAACTTCCACGGGGTGACGCCAGCCTCGGTCAGCTCACCGGCGACGGGCTTGGCGTTGCCGATGTGGACGTGGGCGACGTAGGGACCGAGCAGCTCCAGGCCCATACGGGAGTCTTCGAGACCGACGCGGCACATGTTGGGGACGTCGTAGATGGCGCCGATGTGAGTGGGGTCGAGGTCGCGCAGTAGCTCGTAGGTGCGGGCAGCGCTGACGGCGACGGTGCCGACGTGGATCTCGTAGACGATCTTGACGCCCCACTCGCGGGCCCTCTCGACCAGCTCGGCGAACCCGCTGCGGGCGGCGAGGAACTGGGGCTGGTAGGGCTTCTTGCGGTCATGCCCGGCTGCCTGGACGCGGATCATCGGCGGAGCGTCGGGGTCGATGGCAAGGGCGCCCTGAGCCAGCTTCTCAAGGTGCGGCCAGTCGCCCAACCGAACGGCAGGGGCAAGCGCGCAGACCTTGATGCCGGTCCGCTCGCTCAGTTCGCGGATCTCCGGCGCGCGCTCGACGAGGTTGTCCGGGCTGACATCGGCCACGTGCCGCCCCCAGAAGCTCGGCGCGGCTTTGGAGTCCTCAGCGTTGTACCGGCAGCGTAGCTCCAGCCCGTCGTAGCCGAAGGCGGCGAGCTTCTCGAAGGTCTCTTCGAGCGTCCAGCGGGGGAGCATGACGGAGGTTACTGAGAGGTTCATGGAGGGTCTCCTTGGGAAGGGCGGAACGCTAAGGCGCAGAGACGCAAAGGCGCAGAGAAGGGCAAAGGCCTGGCGCGGTCTGCCACCCCAAATCCAAAATCCGCAATCGCAAATCCAAAATCACTCAACGCCCATCTTCTTCAGGTTCCGGAAGCTGAGTTCTAGGCTGTCGAAGGGGTTGCCGTCGCAGCGGTCCTGCTCGACGATGTACCACTTGGTGCCGGCTTCGAGGCAGGCTTCGAGGATGGCGGGCCAGTTCAGGTTGCCTTCGCCGATCTCGGCGAACTGCTGCTCGCGGCCGCCCATCTTCATGTCTTTGAAGTGGACGACGTGGGCGCGGCCTTTGAGGCAGCGGATCCACGCGGCTGGGTCGCCGCCGCCGGCCTGGATCCAGTAGGTGTCGATCTCGCTGGTGAAGACCTCGGGGTCGCTCTCTTCGTAAAGAATCTGCAGGCCGGTGCGGCCGTCCTCGAACTTCTCCAGCTCGAAGTTGTGGTTGTGGTAGACGAACGTCAGCCCATGCTCGCGGAGCTTGCGGCCGACTTCCGACGCTTCCTTGGCGAACCGGACGTAGCCCTCGCCGCTGGTGCGGTAGTCACCGGGCAGGCCGCCGACGCCGGGATACGCGCACCCCCATAGGTTGTGCTCGCCGGCGACGGCCTCTGTCTCGTCCCGCATGCGCTCGTAGGAGATATGGGTGGCGCAAATGGTGAGACCGACTTCGTCGACAATGTCCTTCAAGGCTTGGGGCTCGATGGGACCCATGCCGGAAGTCTGCACGGCCTCGTAGCCGATGTCGCGGACGCGGCGCATCGTCTGGGCGATGTCCTCCGGCGTCTTGGTGAAGTCCCGGACGGTGTAGAGCTGAGCGGCGATCTTCGAGTTTGCCATGGCGTGTTCTTCTCCGTGTTGTGAGTGGGTCCGTGGTTGCCTACGCCCGCAGTTCGTCCGCGCACTCCGCCGCCTTGCGGAAGGCCTCGGCGTGCTCTTCGATGACTTGCGGGCGGTAGTGCTTGAACCAGGGGATGCTGTAGATCTCGCTGCCGGCCTTCTCGGTGACGGGCAGGCTGCCGGCCGGCTGGCGCACGTCGCGGTCGGTGTTGGCGAGGCGGGTCGGCTTGCCGTGACCGTAGATGTCGGCGGTGTTCAGGAGCGGATGCAGATGGAGTGGGAAGTTGGCGCCGGGACTTGTGCCGACGCCCTCGGCGCGGACGGCTTCGCAGAACCTGGCGATGGGCAACCCACCCAGCTCCTCCGGCCGGTAGAGCCCGTGGGCGGCGTACCACCCGCCACACGTGCTGCCGGAGTCCTTCGGCGGTCGGTGCGCCTTGAGGCCGGGGACGCCCTCGAGCAGATCCCAGAAGTAGTTCATCGACTTCTGGATCTCCTCCAGGCGGGCGCCGTAGTGGCGCAACTGCACGCGGCCGACCGCGGACGAAAGTTGGTGCATCCGGTACTTGTGACCGCCCCAGGGCAAGCCCTTGTACTCCTGTAGCTCGGGAAGCGTGGCCTCACTGGTGCGCTCGTAGTGCCCGAAGACGAAGGACTTCTCGTAGAGCGCCTGGTCGTTGGTCAGGAGCAGACCCCCCTCGCCGACAGGCAGCGCTTTGCCGGACATGACCGACATTGCAGCTAGATGCCCGAGCGTGCCGACGAGGCGTCCTTTGTAGCGCGCGCCGTGGGCGTGCGACACGTCTTCGATGACTTTGACGCCGTGGCGTTCGGCGCTCTCCATGATGGCATCCATGTCGCAGGGGTAACCGCAGTAGTGGACGGGGACGATGGCCTTGGTGCGCGCCGTGATTCGGTGCTCCAGGTCTGCCGGGTCGAGGACAAGGGTGTCGCGCTCGACATCGGCGAAGACGATGGTCGCCCCCAGGCTGAACGCCGGCAGCGCGCTGGCCCAGTAGGTGAGGCTCGGGGCGATGATCTCGTCGCCCACGCCCACGCCGCACGCCCACATGGCCGCGTGGAGCGCTGCGGTGCCGGTGTTGAAGCCGAGGCAGTGCTCCACCCCGTGCCACTCGGCGAAGTCCTGCTCGAACAGCTTGGTCACGTCCCAGTTGGACATCGTCCCGGCGCGCAGCACTTCGAGCACGGCCTGTTCATCTTCCTCGGTGATGATGGGCCAGGTGAAGATGTCGCCGGTGTCGGTCTGAACGGCCTTGGGGCCACCGTGGATTGCGAGACGACTGGCGTTGTCTGCCATGGCGAGGACACCCTCCGTACGCGTGTGTCCCCTTAGGTTCGGTCCCCGAGCGCTGCGTTCCTTCTTCCCAGGCATGGACAAACGGTTGCATCCCCGCGGGTCTCCCATCCCGCCGGCGCAACCCGCGCGCAACGCTCGACACCCGCCGTCTCCTGCTCCCCCATGCCTGACTTCCTCCGAGTCTTCGCCATCTTCGTGCTCATGCTGCTGTTGATCTGGCGGAAGGTGGGCATCGGCTACGTGCTGCTGATCGGCGCGGTCGCTGTGGGGCTTGCCTTCGGCGAGGGACCGCAGGAGCTGCTCCGCAACCTGTGGCGCGCAACGGTGGAGCAGCGGACAATTGCCATTCTGGTGCTGGTCCTGCTCATCACGTTCCTGGGGCGGCTGCTGAAGCACACCGAGAACCTGCGGGTGATGGTGGAGTCGCTGGAGGGGCTGTTCCGCGACCGTCGCGCGGTGATGGCGGGGGCGGCCTCGCTGATCGGCCTGATGCCGATGCCGGGCGGGGCGATGCTGTCGGCTCCGCTGGTGGGCGAGGTCGCTGACCGGCTCGAGGTCTCGCCCGAACGGAAGACCCTCATCAACTACTGGTTCCGTCACGTGTGGGAGTACACGTTCCCGCTCTACCCGGGGATCATCCTATCGGCGGCGATCATGCACGTCCCCTTGCTGGCGGTCAGCGCGGCCAACCTGCCCCTCACCGCCGTCGCCATCATCGTGGGGACGGTCCTCTGTTTCCGCCAGATCGGCGGCGAGCTGCGTCTGTCGGCAGGCGACCTGACTCGGTCACAGAACGCGCGGCGTCTGGGGCAATGCCTTTGGCCGATCCTGGTGGTTGTCGTCAGCGCCCTTCTCCTGAAGTACGGACTGCCGTTACTGGGGACGAAGCTGGGCACCCGCCAAGGCGACTTCGAAATGCTGCTCGTCCTGCCGCTGGTGGCCGTCAATGCGATCCTGTTGAGCCGGCACAAGGTCGGCCGGCAGACACTGAAGATGATCGCCAAGGACTGCGGTCCCGGGGAGCTGTGCGTGCTGGTCATCGGCATCATGGTCTTCGGGCGGATGTTCGAGTGGTCCGGCGCCGCCGAAGGGATGGCGCGGTCCCTGCAGGGCGCTGCGATCCCAGTGCCGGTGGTTGTCGCTGTGCTGCCGTTCCTGGTAGGCATTCTCACCGGCTACACGGCCGCGGTCATCGGCACCAGCTTCCCCTTGCTCCTGCCGCTGATGCAGACGGCCGGTGGGCAGACGATTCTGGCGTACGTCATGCTGGGCTACGGCTGCGGTTTCGTCGGCGTGCTGCTGTCGCCGGTGCACCTGTGCCTGGTGCTGTCGAAGGACTACTTCAAGGCGGACCTCGGTGGCGTCTACCGGTTGCTGGTCGCGCCATGCATGTGTGTGCTGGCGGCGGCGTGGGTGGAGTGGGGAGCGCTTGCGTTGGGTGGGCTGGCGCGATAGGACTAAGGGGAGCCATGGGATCTATGGGGTCTGTCCGGCTGTTGGGGGCAGCCGCAGGTCTGTGCGCATGAGGACTACCTGGTATGGGTTCCAGGTGGACATGGTGTAGAAGATGGTGGTCGTCGCTTGGTCGCCGGTGAAGAACCGAGGGATGAGGTACGGACCGTACTCGCCGCCCCATTCTTGCTCGCGGCCGGGGTCGGAGACCGCGTCCTCGGCGCCGGGAGCGTGCATGAAGTGCCCGTAGCCAGCGTCCCGCCCGGGACCGAAGACGACAGTCGCTTCGGACCACGGCCCCCACGGCTGCTTCGCCGAACGCATCGCAATGCCGCGCGGCCGAGTGGAGTTGTAGAGCAGGAGGTAGCGCCCGAGCGGCTCGCAGTAGGCGACGGACAACTCGCCGACGACGTTGTGCTGGAACAGCGTGACCGCTTCACCCTCGGCGGCGGTCCAGAGAGGGGCACCCTCCGCGCCCGTGCCGACGAAGTACTGCACGGACTCCCTGTGCTCCATCTCTGCCTGTTCGATCCGAGCGACGCACACGCTGCTGGCCCGGTACTCACCGCTGCCGAAGACGTACAGCCACTCGCCGACCTTGCAGAGCGCGACATTGATGAACTTCATTGTTGACAGGTCGTACAGCTTCGTGAACGTCGTGCCATCGTCGCGCGAGACGGCCAACACGGACCGTCCCATTGTCCGTTCGGGCGAGTGGTCGGTGGTGACGACCACGTACATGGCGCCGTTGACGGAGACGCCGTAGCTGGGCACTTCGAACACACCGAGGCTGATCCCCGGCACCGTGAGCGGTTGCCAGCGGCCGTCAGGCGCGGTCAGGAAGTGCAGGTCAAGGTGCTCGGGGTCCTCGCTTGTCGTCCACGCCACGGCGTCCCGTAGCCCGGGTCGTCCCCACGTGTCGCCGAAGAGGAAGTACAGCTTGCCGTCGTGCTCGAAGGAGCTTCCCAGGTCGGTGCCGACCACGCCGAACCGTGTCTCCGTCTTGTTCAGCGTAGGTTGGCCGAACTGGCGGTCGAAGTCGCCGGTGAGCTGGCACACCTTCCTGGTGGAGCCATTGAGGTAGCGCACCACGTCTTCCTCTTTCGGTGCCTGGCCAAGAGACGGTCCGCAAGCGGACGTCGCGGCAACCATAGCGAACCAGCCGACAACCAAGTGGCGTCGGCCGGGCAGGAGTGATATCATCCGCAGGCGAGTGCGCATCAGAGACTCCCAATCCCCCAATGAGGATACCCGACATGGCTGAGCAGTCCCTCGGTGAGCTGAGATCAAGCCCCGTCATCACGCGCCACCCCGACAATCCTGTGCTCTCCGCGAAGGACGTGCCGTACGACGCCGCGCTGGTCTTCAACGCGGGCGTGTGCAAGTACCAGGGCAAGTACGTGATGGTGTTCCGCAATGACTACGGGTCGCTGGAAGAACAGCGGCTGGACGGCACCAACCTGGGGCTGGCTCTCAGCAGCGATGGGGTCAACTGGGACGTGCAGCCGGAGCCGTGTTTCGACCTGCGAAGCGACGAGATCCAGCGAGCGTACGATCCGCGGCTGATCCCGATGGCCGGGCGCGTCTACATGTGCTTCGCTGTTGATACCCGGCATGGTGTGCGCGGCGGCATCGCGGTAACGGACGACTTCGACCACTTCGAGATCCTGAGCATGTCGGCACCCGTTGCTGGCGCCCGAAGCCCCCTACGAGGTCGACGGCGGGTTCCGCAATAACGTCATCTTCCCCGGCGGCATGATCCTGGAGGACGGCGGTGAGGTCAAGCTGTATTACGGCGCGGCGGACACGGTGACTTGCTTGGCGACGGCTGAGCTCGGCGAGTTGGTGGGGCTCTGTGAGGCTTGTTCCGGGTGACGCTGCGCTCCTGACCGACTGAAGACCGCTCCCGCGGCACTGGCACTACTCAGCTCGCCGGCGGCGCTGCAGGAGACGTTTCGTCATGCTGCGGCTCTATCTGCACGACCGATCCGCCACCGCCGCCTTGGCGCCCGGCATGTCCATGCGCGGGCGCTCCGCCAGCAGCGTTCGCGTTGGTCCAATGAGCGTCAGGAGCGCTTGGTAGTCGGGATCGGCGGTCGTCTCGAAGATCGGCTTGCCGCACGATTGGCGGCCGCCGGCTGCTCGGGAGAGAGGGGCGACGAGGAAGTCGTTCGGTTCGGGGTCGGTGAGGCGGATAAATCCAGACGAGGGCAAACCGCCTTGGTGGCAGCTCGCACAGCGGCGCTGGGATACGTCGCTCAACTTGGCGTCGAGGTCTTGCGGGTAGAGCCGCCGGCCGCCCTCGGCGTCGGGGTAGGCCATTTCGTAGGTGCCGTAGTAGGGGACGTTGAGGTCGATCCAGGCGAAGAGGCGACGACGGCTGGCGTCGTCCAGGTGGATGCGGTCCATGCCCTGCTGGTCTGGGTGGCCCGACAGCAGGCGTTCGGTCAACTTGCTGGCCGGCGAGCCCCAGGCGTTGGGGGCGATCTGCAGGATGTTGGCTTCCTGGCCGTTGCGCGTATCGATCCAGCTCACGTAGCCCCGGGTGAGGCAGTCGTAGGAGACGCTGAACCAGTCCGTCTTGCCGCCGCTCAGGTCGAGTCGTCTGGGGGCATTGACGCCGCTGTGGCACTTCGCGCAGTGCTTGTCGAGGACCGGCTGCACGATCGTTGAGTAGTCGAAGTTGCCGGCACCCCACTCAGGCGGCTCCAGTTCCTGCGGGTTGCGGCTCGCGGCGGCCGCCTTGCGCGACCTCGGGGTCTCGTTACGGTGCTCGTGGCAGCCGACGCAGCTTCGCTTCTCGCCGGGCATGAAGTGGGTGAAGCTCCGCATCCGCTGGACCGCCTGCCCGGTTGCGTCCAATGCCTCGAAGTACAGCGGCAGCCCGGTGGGAACGCGAAAGTGAGCGGAGCCGTCCGGCTCCACCTTGGCGTAGCCCCAGACCTTCTTAACCGCATAGGTGGCGCCGCAAGAGATGACGGGCCGCTGGAAGCCGAATCCCAGCACGGCGGTGCGCAACGGCTTCGCGACCTCCTCGACTACGGCAATCTGCTTGATAGTGCCGCGCTGAACCTGTGGCTCCAGACCGTTGTACACGTCCAGCAGCAGGAGTGCCGCCTCGCCGGGCTCAGTCGGCTTCGGATCGTGGGCGATGACCGGGGGCGCCGGCCGCGGCCGCAGCGGCTGTGGGTTGTAAAAGCCGAGACCGTCAGCGCGCGGTTTGAGCAGCGCCCAGCGTCCGGAGTAGTCCCCGACAAAGACGTTGCCTTTGCCGGACACAAGGAACCGCTCCGCGTCCAGCGGGTAGGGGCTCTCGAAGGGGCCGTTGACCTGATTGCCACTTCCCTGGTCCACGCGGCCAATGTCCACCTTCGGCGTCAGGTTGACCAAGGCATCCTGCGCGTTGTCGCCCCTTGAGCGGTCGACGACTCCCACGCCGCCGCGGATCGGGCCGTTGTGCGCAGTGAGCGTGCAGAGCACCTTTTCAGTGCCAGGGATGGCGCGCGCCTCCAGGAAGCTCGCCGGGCTGAGGACGCGGTTTCCGTAGAAAGCGGACAACTCCGTCCCGTCGGGGTTGAGCGTCCAGAGGCTCTGGATTGGGATGGCGGGTTTGTCCACGTACTCCCAGCGGGAGTACAGCAGACGCCCGTCGTCCAAGACGCTGGGCGTGAAGTCGTTGACGTAGTTGGCGGACAAGCGGGTCACGTTGGAACCGTCGCGGTCCATCCGGTACAGCACGCCGGAGGGCGTCACGAAGCACAGGGCAAAGACAGTCGCCCGCGTGGAGCAGAAGGCGATGCCGCCATCGGGCAACCAGCAAGCGTTGTAGTTGTGATGGGGGCCCTCCGTCAGTTGGGTCAGTCCGGAGCCATCGGCGTTGATCCGGTACAGGTGGTAGGTATCGCTGGCCGTTCGGCGCCAACTGAACAGGATCTCCTTGGCGTCGAACGAGACGTCGCAGTCCAGGATCTGCCCTTCGGGAGAGTCCACAAGCCGCGTCAGTTCGCCGTCGGGCGTGGGTGGTGACAGTACATAGAGCCCGCCGCCCGGTTGGAAGCCTTCGCAGCAGGCGGTGTAGACGTGAGACGGGTTGAGTTCCTTGCGCTCGATCAGCAGCAGCTTGTCGAAGCCGAGCCTCCTCTCGCTGACGAGTTGCGCCAGTTCTGGTGACTCCTCGGGCCGATCCCAGCCCCCGCGTTTGAACTCGGACAGGAAGCCCTCGGGCGGTTCCCGGTCGAGTACCTGGATCTCGGCCGCACCGGGGTTCGGGCCGCCGTAGGAGCTGAGGAACTTCAGCGTCACCTTGCGCACTTTGCGCGGTGTGAGCTTGATCGGCTGCGCGCCGGAACCCAACTCAAACGTGCCCTTGGCTGCCGGCCGCTCGTCCGCGTCCAGCCAGAGCTCGAAGTCCTTCCAGCACTCCTCGACCAGCACCGCGGTGCGTCCGTAGTAGACGACCTCCGCCACGTCCACCGGCTTGTCCCATTCCAGAGCGAATGTTGCCTGGTTGTTGGCTTCACTTCCCTTGACCGCCCACGCCTTGCCGACATCGCCGTTGCTGAACGGCTCCGGGATCTGGCCGTCAACAGCCAACCGGCCGAGGTACTGGTCCGAATACTCGGACGAGACCGTCACCCTGGCCTCAAGCGCGTGGTTCTTCGGGTACCTCTTCAGCTTGGGCAAGGCGTCCTCCGGCGGGCTCTCGGAGTAGACTTCGATCTCCGCTGCGCCGGGGTTGATCCCGCCACGCGAGCCGAAAAAGTCCAGCCGGACTTTGCGAACTGAGGTCGGCGTGAGACTGATCCGCTGCGGCCCGGCATTCATCTCGAACTGCCCCTTGGCAGCCGGTCCCTCCGAGTCCTCAAGCCGGACCTCGTAGCCTTTCCAGCACTCGCCGATCAGCCATGACGTGCGCCCATAGTAGATGACCTCGCCCACTGTGACGGGATGATCCCATTCCAGGATGAAGGAGGCTCGGTCTCGGGCTTGCGCGCCATTGACGGCCCAGGCGCGGCCGGCATCATCTTTGCTCATCAACTCCGGGATGATGCCGTCGACCGCGAACTTTGCCAGGTAGGCGCCGGAGTATTCAGAAGAGGCCGTGACTGTGGCGTCGGCGGCCAGGTTGTGCGGCTTGGCCGGCTGCGGGGCCGAAACAGCCGGAACGGTAACTGCAAGGGAGGCGACCAGCAGGGCAATAGACATCGGGGGTCTCCTGGACAGGCGTCGCTCGGCGGACGCGCCGAGACTGGCGGTGATTCTACCCCAATGACGCCGGTGTGTCCCTCGCCAGCGGGCGTTGCCGGGCTGCACCGGCTCCCCAGGCTGCGCGGCGCGCGTCGTCTTGGGTACAATACCTCGACAAGCGCGGATCGGCGACCCACTTAGCTATCGCGCAGGAGGAACGGAATGAGTTTACGTCCTGAAAGCACGTTTTGGCGTCGGTCTTCGGCGCCCCTCGGTACCGCACTTTTGCTCGGCGGGATACTGCTTCAGGGGGCAGTCGCTTCAGACTGGCCGTGCTGGCGAGGGCCCACCCGCGACGGCAAGTCCTCGGAAAAGGGGATTGGGACGTCGGTCAAGCCTCTCTGGAGTGTCAAGGTCGGTCAGGGCTATTCGGCCGTCACCGTGAGCAAGGGGCGCGTCTACACCATGGGCAACGACGGGTCGAACGACACCGTCTGGTGCCTGAACGAGAGCAACGGCAAGGTGGTCTGGAAGTACTCCTATCCGTGCACCAAAGGCGGAGACGGCCACACGGGCCCGCGCGCCAGCCCCACCGTCGATGGCAGTACCGTCTACACCATGAGCCGTACCGGGATTGTCACCGCGCTGTCCACCAGCGGGAAGAAGATCTGGTCCAAGGATGTGCCGAAGGAGGTTGGCGCCGCGCTGCCGCAGTGGCATCTGGCCAGTTCCCCCGTTGTCAGTGGTAGCTCCCTGATCCTGAACATCGGCAAGGCCGGGGTCGCACTCAACAAAAAGTCGGGCAAGGTCGTCTGGAAGACCGGGAAAGACGCGTCCGGGTACGCCAGCGCCGTGTTTGCCACTTCCGGCGGGAAAAAGATCCTGGCGATGTTCGGGGCCAAGGCGCTCTACGGTGTTGACCCGGCCAGCGGCAAGATCCTCTGGTCGCACCCGTGGGAGACCAAGTACGACGTGAACGCGGCGGACCCCGTCGTCTCCCAGTCCAACGTGTTCATCTCGTCCAACTACAAGAGCGGCTGCGCGCTGCTCAGCCTGTCTTCCAGCAAACCCTCCGTGCGGTGGCAGAACAAGAGCATCTGCAACCACTTCAACAGTTGCGTCTTGGTCGGTGATTGCCTCTACGGGAACGACGAGAATGACCTCGTCTGCCTGGCGCTCTCAAACGGCGCCGAGAAGTGGCGCGAGAAGCGCGCTCTCGGCAAAGGCGGGCTCGTCTACGCAGACGGCAAGCTCATCTGTCTGAGCGATCGGGGCGAGTTGTTCTTCGTCAAAGCGTCCTCGAGCGGCTACTCCGAGCTTAGGCGCGGCAAGGCTGTGAGCGGGCAGGTGTGGACGCCGCCGGTGCTGGCCAACGGCAAAGTGTACTGCCGGAGCCACGAAGGCGACCTCGCCTGTGTCCGCGTGAAGTAGCCCCGACCCAAGAACTCGAAGCACGAACCGAAGGCTGGGGAGCCGTTGCTCCTCAGCCTTTTCCGTCTGTGGCGGGGCCGCCCTTCTTGCGGACAAAGACCCGGAGGGACTTGCGCGCCGTGTCTAGCGCCAACACGCGGCCGCCGGAGTCGACCGCGAGGTCGAAGGCCTGGTGCTCCTCACCCGTCGCGTCCGTGGGCGGGGGGCTCCCGACCGGCGGCGCCAACGCGTCGGGGCCGGCGACCAGCCCGTCGAAGTCGCCGACCGCGTCGCAGTGCCTGATTCGCAGCACGCCTTTCTCACTTGTCACGAAGCCGCCGGTCGGGTCGACTGCGAGGTGCACCGGGTTGCAGCAGCCGCTGAAACCGTCGTCTTTGAGGGAAGGCTTGCCCCAGGCGAGTTCGAAGTCGCCATCGTAGGTGTACGCTTCGACGCGAGTGCGCCCCGGATTGACAACCCACAGGAGCCCCGCGGGACCCAGCGCCAAGTCGAAGAACGGGTTGGGGATGGCGAAGCCGGGCACGTTACGGGCGTCGTCCTTCTTGCCGATTCGGGAGACCAACTTCCCTTTGAGGGAGTAGCGAAGCACGATCCGGTTGCCCGCGTCGGCGACGAACACGTCGTCCTTGCCGACTGCGAGGGAGGTGAGGGCGGCTTTGTCGCCCAAGCTGTCCCAGTTCCCTTCGTGCCCGCCGCGGGATTCGTAGACCTCTACATGGTCGCTGGCGCCGAGGAACACGGTGCCGTCCTGAGCGACGGCGAGGCAGGTCGGGGTGCTCTCCGGCTCGAAGGCCAGGTCGTGCTCGCCGCTGCTGGTGAGGCGCTCGACGCGGTAGCGCCCGCCAACGTAGATCGAGCCATTCGGCCCGAGTGCGACGCAACGTGGCTCTCGGATAGAGGGGCTGAGGGATGCCTCCTCGCGGTACGTGGCGACGGTGGCGTCCGTCTGCTCGGGCTTGCCAGGGGCGTCCTTGACGCGGTCGCCGGCTTCGCGCAGCTTGGTCCTACAGCCGCATAGGGTTGGCGCGCAAGCAAGTGACGCGAGCAAGAAGGCAACGACTGCTGGTGGGGTTGGGGTCCGGCGCGAGGTCATGGCGGGGGCACCTGGAATGTCAGCGTTGGCCCCGCAGGTCGAGGCAGACCATGCGAGTCATGTCGCGGACGAGCAGCCGCCCACCGGCCAGCGCCATGGGCGCCCACGAGTCGTGCCCCTTCAGCACTTGGGCCCGGGCGAGGGGCCTGAAGGCGCCGGGCGTTGCCTCCATCGTCGTTAGCAGACCCGAATCGTCCATCGCGAGCAGCAGGCCGTCGGCGATCATGAAGGGCCCCATCCCGAAGGCGTACTTCGGCCCGCTGGCCCACACCACTTTGCCGTTGAGGTCGAGGCAAACCATCTCGCCATTGGGACGGACGCCGAAGAGGTGGTGCTCATACGGAACTGGGGTCTGCTGCGTGGCGCCGAAGACGGCGGCCTTCAGTCGGAAGGCAGGGGTGACGCTGAACGAGCCCCCAGCGGCAGCCACTTTGAGCATCAGGCTCCCCGCGCCGTAGCCCCCCGACAGGAACACCCGGTCGTCGCCGACCACGACCGGAGACGGCACAGTCGCGATGCCGATCTTCCAGACGTCGGTGTCCCACAGCAGTTTGCCGTCGGTGGCAGACACGCCGACCACGCCGCGTTTGGCGCAGTAGACGTAGGTGCGTTGCCCGGCCACCTCCATGGGGGTGATCGAGGAGTGAGTCATCGCCCACCCCTTTGCGTTGGGCGTCTCCCAGAGCGTCTTGCCGGTGGCGAGGTCGACGGCGATCATCAACTTGCTGCCGCCCGGCGCCAGAATCGCGCGGTCCTTTTCCAGCAAGGGACACTGCCCGGCATACCACTGAGGCACCGTCGTGCCGAACTGACCGACCAAGTCCAGCGCCCACCGCAGCGTCCCGGTCTTGGCGTCGAGGCAAGTCACGTGGCACTTGGGGCCCATGGTCACCACGACGTCGTCGTTGACCGCGGGAATCGTGCGCGACATCCCGTGGTTGCGCTTGACCTTGACGGGGTAGGAGAAGCGCCAGACGTCCCTGCCATCGGCCAGCGACAAGCAGCGAATCACGTCCGCCTCGTGCTCGCGGTCGTAGTCGATCAGGTAGACGCACCCGTGGTGAATCGCAGGACCGGCGAAGCCTTCGCCCAGGTCCAGATTCCACAGGACAGGCGGACCTGCGGCCGGCCACTTCCTGGCGAGCGCGACCTCTTCCTCGCTCACGGCGTTCAGCCGCGGGCCGCGGAATTGCGGCCAGACCCCGGGGAGGTCTGCTGGAACTCCCTCGCCTGCGGTGAGCGTGCCGTGCATCTGGGGCAGTCGCGGGCCTGCTGCTTCGCCCTTCGGGCGCTTGTCTGCGCCAGGCGCGCGGAGGGTGACCTCGCGGGGTCTGCTCGAAGTCCACCAAGTGGCCAGAGCAATCGCTCCCGCACAGGCAGCGAGAAGGGGCAGAGCGCGTGTTGCTGAGTGCAACCTCATTGAAGGTGCGGGCTCCCTTATGGACCTGGCGAGCGGAGTGCCGACGCTCCCCGACGGGGCGAGAAGTCGGGTGAAGGGCCTGTGACAGATGCAACTCTCTTGCCCGGCCGAGCGATTCCCGAAGCGGCTATACTGGTCACAAGGCTGTCCGGCGCGGCAAGTGGCCCGCAGCACGGCCCCTCTTGGCGCGCGCCGCTCTGCGGCGCATGGCAGCGCTCTTGCAGTTTTGACGTGTGGGTGCCTTCCCCGAACGGGTCTGCGATAGATGACGATGACCAACGCCACCGCCGACGAATTGAGACCCTCCCGTCGCGAGTTCCTGCGCACTGTGCTTCGCGGCGTGGCACTGGCTGCTGTTGGGGGGCTCGTCGGTGCCACTTGGCGACGGGGCCGACGACAGACGTTGGCGACCGCGTGCATTGCGGACGGCCTGTGTAGCGCCTGCTGCCTTGTGTCTGACTGCAGTCTGCCCCTGGCCCGCGCGCACAGAGACAGGCTTTCCCCCAGGTGAGCGCAATGGCCAAGCCGACCGACGCAACCAATCGACGCGAGTTCCTCGGCGCCAGCCTTCGAGGTGCCTGTCTGCTGGGCGTAGGCGGGCTGACGGGTCTGACGGTGGCGCGGGGCAAAGCAGACGACTTGGTCTGGCAGTTGGATCCGCAGAAGTGCATACAGTGTGACAACTGCGCGACGCACTGTGTGCTGGAGGAGTCTGCCGTCAAGTGCGTCAACTCGTACGAGATGTGCGGCTACTGCGACCTGTGTACCGGCTACTTCGAGCCTGAGCCGAACGCGCTGGACACTGGCGCCGAGAACCAGCTTTGCCCAACCGGCGCGATCATCCGCACGTTTGTTGAAGATCCGTACTTCTCTTACGACATCGACGAGCCGCTCTGTGTCGGCTGCGGCAAGTGCGTCAAAGGGTGTGCGCAATTCGGGAACGGGTCGCTCTACCTCCAGGTGCGGCACGATCGGTGCCTGAACTGCAACGAGTGCTCCATCGCGCGGGCCTGCCCGACGCAGGCATTTCGTCGTGTCCCGGCGTCGAAGGCGTATCTTCTGAAGGGACGGGAGGCGCAGGGCGCGTGAGGCGCTGGCTGAACGTTGTCCGGGTTGCCTGGGCTCCCCTTCTATTGACCTCCGTCGCTTGGGCGATGGAGCGGTTTCCGCCGCCCGACTTCGAGACGGCATACCGCCTCCCCAAGACCCAGGTTCCGCTCCCCCGCACGCTTCTCCAGGAATACCTCGATGTCGCTTTGTTGGCGCTGGCGTTGTCTCTTGCCGCCTACCTTGTGTACAAGCGACGGTCGCGCCGCGAACTGACGTTGCTAAGCGTGTTCTCGGTTGCCTACTTCGGGTTCTGGCGGAAGGGATGCGTGTGCGCGATTGGCTCCCTCCAGAATGTCAGCCTCGCACTGGCCGACCGCGCGTACCACGTGCCGCTGACGGTGGTCGCGTTCTTCGCCTTGCCGCTGGTGTTTGCGCTGTTCTTCGGCCGGACGTTCTGCGCTGCCGTGTGCCCCCATGGCGCTCTCCAAGACTTGGTGCTGGTCCGGCCGGTCAAGGTCCCTGCGTGGCTGGAGCGGGCCCTGTCGCTGCTGGCGCATGTGTACCTCGGGGCGGCGGTTCTCTTCGCCGCGACAGGGAGCGCGTTCGTCATTTGCCGATACGACCCGTTCGTCGGGTTCTTCCGGTTGAGTGGGTCCTACGGCATGTTGGCGACGGGAGCGGGCTTGCTGCTTCTTGCCGCGTTTGTAGGCCGGCCCTACTGCCGATTCCTGTGTCCCTACGGCGTCCTTCTGCGGATGCTGTCATGGATCTCCAAGTGGCGCGTGGTGATCTACAAGTACCGCTGTACCCTCTGTGGCATCTGCCCCGAGGCGTGTCCGTACGGAGCGGTCCTTGAGCCGACGCCACCGGCAGGCGCGGCCGGTTCGCGGCAGCCACGGCTCGCGCTCCTCGGCGCTCAGGTCGTTGCCCTGATGGCAGTGTTCGGCTGGGTCGGTTCGCGGGTCGCCGTGCCGCTCTCTGCTTCCCACCCGACGGTAAGTCTGGCCGAGCGTGTCTACTTGGAGGACGCTGGCAAGGTGAAGGGCACGACGGACGCAAGCGCCAACTTCCGCAACTCCGGTCAGTCGTCGAAGGAACTCCTCGACCAGGCCGGCGTCATAGCACACCAATTCGCGAGCGGGGGCTGGCTGTGGGGCGCTTGGATCGGCCTGGCCCTCGGCGGGATGCTTTTCGCTCAGTCACTGCCACGTGAACGGGCCGAGTACGAAGCCGAGCGGGGGGCGTGCGTTGCCTGCGCGCGCTGTTTCGAGCCGTGCCCTGGCAGCCGCAAAGCGGCTGCTGACACTGAGACGGAGCGACCTGGTCCCGCAGCTCTCTGAGTCGCCTATTCCGGAAGGAACCCCATGAACGAGAAACCAGCCCAACGTTCAGCCGGCGCGCCCAATGACCCAACCACCGCGGCACGACTCCGCGCTGTCGTGACCACAGCCTGGGTGGCCGGAGTCTTCTCCGCGTTCGTTTGCGGCGCACTGGTCTGGAACTCCTTCGGAATGCTGGCGGCGAACCCGGTTGACGCCCAATCCATCGGCGCGCTCAAGACACACCTGGCCAAGCGTCCCAACGAGGAGAAGCTCAAGCGGCAGATACGGGCCAAAGACCTCCAGCTTCGGCAGGCGTTCTTCCGCCGGCAGCGGCTGGCCTCGGCGGGGGGCTACCTGCTGCTCGCGGGCATCGTCGTGATGCTGGCCGCGATGAAGAGCGCTGGCGCTCTCCTGAAGCGGCGAATTCGTCCAAAGCGCCGCGGGAAGGACTCGCTCCGCGAACGGAGTCCCGGGCGCCCCGCCCTGCTGGGAATGGGAGCGGTGTTGGGACTGGCGGCGGTGGCAGTCATCCTCCCGGGACGACTGTCCTTTCTGGAAGCAGTGGCCGAGAAGGACCCCTCAGGCAAGGACTCCGTCCCCACCGAAGCCGAGGTTCGGCAGCAGTGGCCGCAGTTCCGCGGCCCCTTTGGTCTCGGCGTGGCGGGTTCGGCCGAACTGCCGGTGTCGTGGGACGTCAACTCCGGCCAAGGGGTGTTGTGGAAGACCGAGGTGCCGCTGCCCGGGAACAACTCGCCGGTGGTGTGGGGAGACAATGTCTTCCTGACCGGCGCCACCGACAAAGCGCGGGAGGTGTTTTGCGTTGACGCCAAATCCGGCGCGGTCCGCTGGCATACGCCAGTCAATGAGGTAGCGCAGCGTCCGGCGAAGCCACGCGAGGTGATGGAAGACGCCGGCTATGCGCCCGCGACTTGCGCCACGGACGGGCGGCGCGTCTATGTCACCTTCCCGAATGCCGATGTTGCGTGTTTCGATCTTGACGGGAAGCAGGTCTGGGCGCGGGGCTTCGGCTGGCCGAACAACTCGTACGGGCATGCTTCCTCGCTCGCAATCAACGAGAACCTGCTGTTCGTCCTGATCGACCAGGGCACTGCCGACGACCACGCCTCCAAGCTCTACGCGCTGGACACCGCCACCGGCAGCACGGCGTGGGAGAAGCCTCGACCGGTCGGCTCGAGTTGGGCGACGCCGGTCCTGGTCCCAATCAAGGACAAGCCGCAACTGGTCACCATTGCAGACCCTTGGGTAATCGCGTACGACCCGAAGACCGGCGAGGAGCTGTGGAAGGCCGAATGCCTGAGCGGCGACATCGTGCCTTCGCCCACGTTGGCCGCCGGGCGCTTGGTGGCGACTGAACCCTACAACCGGGCGGTGGCGCTCAAGACTGACGGCCACGGGGACGTGAGCAAGTCGGCTGTCGCCTGGGAAGGCGACGAAGGCATTCCTGACATCGCCAGCCCCGTCGGAAACGACCTGTTCCTCTTCGCCGTCGCTACCGAAGGCTGGGTCGTCTGCTACGACGCGGTGCAGGGCAAGAAGCTGTGGGAGAAGGAACTGGAGTTGACGGTACACGCCTCGCCGATCATCGTTGGCGACAAGCTTCTGATTGTCAGTAACGAAGGGACGGTCGTCGTCCTGGGTGTTGGCGGCGAGCCCAAGGAGATCGCCCGCATGGAGCTGGGCGAGAAGGCCAACGCGACCCCTGCCGTAGTCGACGGGCGGCTGTACCTGCGGGGTGTGAAGCACCTGTTCTGTCTGGGGACGAAGTAGGCCCTGCAGCCGTGAGCGCTGAGAGGACTCGACCCATGCGCCCTAACTCCGCGACCTCCCGGCGGGCGGCGGCTCGCCTTGTGACCGTTGGCGTAGCCTGTTGCTTGTTCGGCGTCAACGCCCACAGTGACTCCTGGCCGCTCTTCCGCGGCTCGCGCACCCAGACCGGCGTCGCTGCCGGGAAGCTGTCGGCGTCGCTGTCGCTGAAGTGGCGGTTCAAGACCGGCGACGCAATCACCTCCTCGCCGGTCACCGACGGCAAGCGCGTATTCGTCGGCTCGCAGGACCACAGCGTGTACGCCGTGTCGCTGGCGTCCGGGAAGAAGCTCTGGTCGTTCAGGACCGGAGACGCTGTCGAAGCGCCGCCCTGCTACGTGGACGGGCGCGTGCTTATCGGCTCCAAGGGCGGGACTCTCTACTGCCTGGATGCCGTGGGTGGCAAGCGCAAGTGGCAGTACGGAACCGACGGTGAGATCATGGGCGGGGCGACCTACGCGCGGGACGCGAAGACGGGGAAGCTGGCGAAGATCCTGGTGGGTAGCTACGACAATCGCGTGCACTGCGTCAACGCCGATACTGGGAAGAAGCTCTGGACCTACGAGACCGACAACTACGTCAACGGCACTCCGGCCGTAGCCGGCGACAACGTGGCGTTCGGCGGCTGCGACGGTGTGCTGCACCTGGTCTCGATCACGACGGGCAAGAAGGTGAGGTCGGTCGAGGTCGGCGACTACATCGCTGCCTCCGCAGCAGTGGTTGGCACGCGGGCCTATGTCGGGCACTACGGCAACGAGCTGATCTCCATCGACCTCACGCTGAAGAAGATCCTCTGGCGGTACAAGAGCCGCCAGCCCTTCTTCTCCTCGCCGGCAGTCGACGCGAACGTGATTGTCATTGGGGATCGTGACAAGCGCGTCCACTGCGTCGACCGCGCCACCGGCAAAGGTCGGTGGACATTCTCCACACGCGGCGAAGTGGACAGCTCACCGGTCATTTGCGACGGCAAGGTGGTCGTCGGGTCGGGGGACGGCCGGCTCTACCTGCTGAGCCTGGCGACCGGGAAGAAGCTCTGGTCCTATGAGATCGGCGAAGCCGTCACCAGCTCGCCAGCCATCGACAGCGGGACCGTCGTCCTCGGGGCAGCTGACGGGTATCTGTACGCATTCAAGTGAGTGCAGGGAGGCAGTCTCTCGCTGCGGGCCGGTCAGGGTACCAGACTACAGCAGCCTCCAGTTGCCGCGCTCCCGCAATGTGGTTCATCATAGAACCATGCGCATCGTTCAGCTAACTCCCGGAACCGGCAGCTTCCACTGCGGCGCCTGCATTCGCGACAACACCCTTGTCACGGCATTGCGCGAGCTTGGTCACGACGCGGTGATCGTGCCGCTCTACCTGCCGATGACTCTTGATGAACCGAACCCGACGCCTGAGGCGCCTCTGCTCTTCGGCGGCATCAATGTCTACCTCCAGCACAAGTCCCGGCTGTTCCGGAAGACGCCGGCGTGGGTCGACCGGCTGCTGAACTCGCCCGCACTGCTGAAGTCGGCGGCCAAACGGGCCGGCATGACAAGCGCCGCTGACCTCGGGGCGCTGACGCTGTCGACCCTGCGGGGAGAAGAGGGACTGCAGGCGAAGGAAGTCGAGAAGGTGGTGGGCTGGCTGTCGGAGGGCGAGAAGCCCGACGTGGTGTGCCTGTCCAACGTGCTGCTGGTCGGGTTGGCGCGCCGTCTCCGACAGGCGACTGGCGCCGCGGTTGTGTGCACGCTCCAAGGGGAAGACTCGTTCCTCGATTCACTGCCCGAACCCGAGCGTACTCAGTGCTGGGAGACGCTCATCGACCGCTGCCGCGAGGTGGACGCCTTCATCCCGCCGAGCCGGTACTACGGGGAGGTGATGACCGGCCGCCTGCGCCTCCCGCCGGAGAACGTGCACGTCGTGCACAACGGCATCAACCTGGACGGCTACGCGCCGGCCGCCGAGCCGCCCGACCCGCCGGTGCTGGGCTTCTTCGCCCGACAGTGCCACAACAAGGGGCTGGGGACGCTCGTGGAAGCGTACCTCGAGTTGCGCAGGAACGGCGGCGTGGCCGGTCTGAAGTTCCGCGTCGCCGGGACGCAGACTGCCGAGGACGCCACGTACGTCGCCGGTCTGCGTGCGCGGCTGAGCGCAAACGGACTCGGCTCTGACGTGGAGTTCCTGCCAAACCTCGACCGCGACCAGAAGATTGCCTTCCTGCGCTCGCTCTCTGTGCTCTCCGTGCCGGCGACGTACGGTGAGTCGTTTGGGCTGTACGTCGTTGAGGCCCTGGCTGCCGGCGTGCCGGTGGTGCAGCCACACCACGCTGCGTTCCCAGAGCTGGTCGAGATCACCGGCGGGGGCGTCTTGTGCGAGCCCGATGACCCGGTGGCGCTGGCGCGCGCGGTTGAGGGACTGCTACGAGACCCGGCGGAAGCCAGGGCGATGGGCGAGCGCGGGCGGCAGGTCGTGTTGCGCGAGTTCAGCGCTCGGAGAATGGCGGAGGGAGTAGTCACAGCGCTCGTGTGCGCGCGTGGCGGCCGGTAATGGAGGGTTGCCGTCGCTTGGCGTGAGCCGAATCGCAGGGGCGCGATCAGCCTTGCGCAGAGGCAGACCCTCGTCCATGATGCTATCCTGTCAATTGTCGGGACGCCGCTACACTGGGAGCGCTCGCACTCAGCACACGTTGAGGAAGAGACCATGACCCGAAACAGCCCACTGCTCAAGCTGGAGAATGTCACCAAACGCTATGCCGCCCCTGAGGATGGCGGGGCGGCACCGGACGTCCTGCGTGGCATTGACTTGGAGCTGACTACCGGGGAGTCGTTAGCCATCGTCGGCCCCTCTGGCTCGGGCAAGAGCACGCTCCTGAACATCATCGGGACGCTGGATCAGCCAACAAACGGGACAGTGCTGTTGGGCGGGCGACAGCTTGGGGCTCTCTCGGACGGGCAGCAGGCGGAGTTGCGCAGCCGTGAGATCGGGTTCGTTTTTCAATCACACCATCTGTTGCCGCAGTGCACTGTGCTGGAGAATGTGTTGGTGCCCACGCTGGTGGTGCGCGCCGGCGCGGCCCGGAGCGGCGCAGACGCGCGTGCGAAGAGCCTGCTCGAACGCGTTGGGTTGTCTGAGCGCCTGACGCATCGCCCCGGGCAACTCTCGGGTGGTGAGCGCCAACGGGTGGCGGTGGTGCGGGCACTCATCAACGAGCCGAAGCTGCTGCTCGCCGATGAGCCGACCGGCTCGTTGGACCGCGCCGCGGCGGACAACCTGGCGGAGTTACTCGTTGAACTGAACAAGGAGACCGGCGTCACCCTCATTCTGGTGACGCATGCACTGGATCTCGCCGGCCGCATGGCACGGGTGCAGGAATTGCGCGACGGCGTCCTGCAGGATCGGGGGGTGTAGGCGTGTCGTCGTGGCGACTGGTTCTGAGCAGCCTTCGGTTCTACTGGCGCACGCACCTCGGGGTCTTGCTGGGCGCCACGCTGAGCACAGCCGTCTTGGTCGGGGCGCTGGCCGTTGGCGACTCGGTCAAGTTCAGCCTGAAGTCCATTGCCCTCTCCCGACTGGGCAACGTGCACTACGCCCTGGCCGGCGGCGAGCGGTTCTTCCGCGCGCAGCTTGCCGGGGAACTCGGCCGGGACCTCGGCGTTGACACGGCTGCATTGCTGCAGCTTCGCGGGACGGTCAGCAGAGGTGGGGGAGCGGCGCGGGTCAGCCGCGTACAGATACTCGGCGTCGACGGCCGCTTCTGGAAGCTGGGTGGCACGTCGAGCCCGCTGGCGCGCAGTCCACACGACTCGGTCGTCGTCAACGAGAAGCTGGCGCGCCAACTCGGGGCTCGGCCGGGAGACGAGGTTCTGCTTCGCGTGGAGAAGCCCAGCCTGTTGTCCCGTGATGCCCCGCTTTCCACCGTCTCGGACTTCTCCGTGACGCTGCGCCTCACCGTAGCGGCCGTGGCGGACGCCAAGCACTTCGGGCGGTTCAGCCTAACTGCCAACCAACTCGCGCCCTGCACCGCCTTCGTCAACCTGCGGCGGCTGCAGGAGCGTGTTGAGCGGCCCGGGCGGGCCAACGCCATTCTGGTCGGCGGGACGGAACAGGCGAGTCCTGACGCCAAGTCGATCTCAACAGCGCTTGCCCGCCATCTCCAACTGGGCGACGGCGGGCTGCAGTTGCAGGAGTTGCCGGGCCCCGGTGTTGTGGCGCTGACCTCTGATCGGCTCTTCCTGGAGCCGCCGGTGGCGGCCGCTGCGGAGAAGGCATCCCCCGGGGCGCGCGGCGTGCTCACGTACTTCGTCAACCGCCTGCGGTGCGGTTCGCGAGCGACTCCGTACTCGTTCGTCTCGGCGGTTGATGAGCCGCCGGTGACGCCAGACATGCGCGACGACGAGATTGTCCTCAATGGCTGGCTGGCACAGGACCTCAACGCGAAGATCGGCGACGAAGTACGGCTCGATTACTTCGTCGTCGGCGCCATGCGGAGGCTGGAAGAGCGCAGCAGCACCTTCCGTGTGCGTGCGGTTGTGCCGGTCAGAGGCGCTGCCGCCGACGCGGCGTTGACTCCCGCTTACCCCGGACTTGTGGACGCTGAGAATTGCCGCGACTGGGAGCCGGGTGTGCCCATCGACCTCAAGGCAATCCGCGACAAAGACGAGCGCTACTGGCACACCTACCACGCGATTCCCAAGGCGTTCGTCACGCTTGCGGCCGGGCAGCGCATGTGGGACAACCGGTTCGGCAAGCTGACCTCCGTGCGCTACCCGCTGTCGACGGTGGCACGCGGCTCGGTGGAGTCCGCACTGCGCAGTCGGCTGAGACCGGAGTTCCTTGGCATCGCCCTGCAGCCCGTTCGCCAGCGGGCGTTGGCTGCCGCGACCCAGGCGCTCGACTTCGGGCAGTTGTTCCTCGGTCTCAGCTTCTTCCTGATCGTGGCGGCGCTGGTGCTGACCGTACTTCTGTTCGTGTTCGGCATCGAACAGCGGACGGAGGAAGTCGGCACGCTGCTTGCGGTTGGGCTGACACGTCGCTGCGTGCAGAAGCTGCTACTCCTTGAGGGCGGCGCGCTCGCTCTGGGCGGAGGTCTCCTGGGGACGTTTGGCGGCGTCGCCTACACCCGGGTGATCATTGGGGCGCTCAACACGCTGTGGCAGGGCGCGGTTGCCGGTTCGTCGCTGCGGTACCACGCCACCGCAGCTACGCTCAGCAGCGGCGCCGTGAGCGGGTTCGTCGTGGCGCTGCTGTCCATTTGGCTCGCGGTGCGCAAGCAGGCGAAGGCGCCCGCCCGGGAGCTGCTGGCTGCGGGAGCGGAGTCGCAGACTGCGCTGCTATCCGGCTCGCCCACAGGGCGCCCGCGTGGGGTAGTGACCGGAGTTGCGGCCGGGACCATAGCCGTGGTGATGGTCGCGCTGGCGGGAGCCGCGCAGGATCAGCGGACAGCCGGGATCTTCTTCGGCGCCGGTAGCCTGTTGCTGATCGGCGGGCTTGCGTTGGCTCGCGCGTTCCTTGGCGCCTTGGACCGGGGAGCGGCGACGGCGCGGCTGTCGCTCTCTGTTCTCGGCCTCCGGAACACCGCCCGCCGGCAGGGGCGCAGTCTGGCTACCATCGCCCTGCTGGCATGCGGAAGTTTCCTCATTGTCGCCGTGGGCGCCAACCGTAAGGACCCGGCGAAGAACGCCGGCCGTCGCGCGTCCGGCACCGGCGGCTTCGTGCTGATCGGTGAGTCCACGATCCCCGTCTACCACGACCTCAACAGCCAGCGGGGCCGCGAGGCGTTCGGACTCGACGCTGACTCTTTGCGGCAAGCCAAGGTGGTGCAACTCCGCGTCCGCGAGGGAGATGACGCGAGTTGCCTTAACCTCAACCGCGCCCAGACTCCGCGCCTCCTCGGCGTGGATCCGGCGGAACTGAAGAAGCGCAGCGCCTTTACCTTCGTGAAGACCCTCGACGGCAACCTCAAGGGAAGCCGGTGGGATCTGCTGAACCTCGACTCGAAGGCTGAGACGGCTGCAGTGCCGGCTATCGGCGACCAGAGCACTATCACCTGGGGGCTTGAGAAGAAGATCGGCGATTTCCTGCCGTACGTGGACGGCCGCGGCGAGACGTTCTACCTCCAACTCGTTGGCATCATTGGCGGTTCCGTGTTGCAGGGCAACCTGCTGATTTCCGAGAAGAACTTCACCGACCGGTTTCCCCTGGAAAGCGGCTACCGCATGTTCCTTGTAGACGCGCCTGCCACACAAGCAGACGCCGTGGCGAAGACCCTCTCTGGGGCGCTGGTGGACGTTGGCTTGAGCCTTACGCCGACGGCCGAACGATTGGCGGAGTTTGACCAAGTCGAGAACACCTACCTGTCGATCTTTGCGATTCTGGGCGGACTCGGGCTTTTGCTCGGCAGCGTTGGCCTAGGTGCGGTGGTGCTGCGCAACGTGCTCGAGCGCAGGCAGGAGCTGGCACTGCTTCGCGCACTCGGCTTCCGGCGCGGCGCGCTGCAGTGGCTTGTCTTCAGTGAGCACGCCTTGCTGTTGGCACTTGGGTTGATGGTCGGCGTGGTGGCGGCGATCATCGCCGTGCTGCCCGCGCTACGGTCGCCGGGGGCGGAGGTGCCCGTCGGCTCGCTCTCGGCGACGCTCCTTGGCGTCGTCGTCAGTGGCCTCTTCTGGACATGGCTGGCGACTGCGTTCAGCGTGGGTGGGCCGCTGCCGCGGGCGTTGAGGAATGAGTAGCAGAGGCTACTTCGCCGCCAGACTCGCGCACACCAACTCCCCATCATTCCTGGCGAACACGTGCTTGTACGCGAACGCCGGGTGCGCCCAGCAGACGCCGCCTCGTTTCTCGCCCGGCAGTTGACCCAGTGTTGGCTTGAGCAGCTTGGTGCGGCTGATCTCGTGGTAGCCCGCGGGTGATAGCGTCGCGAGAATCAGTTCGCCCTTCTCGTTGAACAGCCACACCTTGTCGCCGTTGCGGACCATGTGGGCGGTGGCCCAACGGTTCTCGGGCACTGGCTCGAACGTCTCCCACACCCGATCGCCCGTGGCGGCGTCCAGGCAGCGGAGAGCACCGTAGCTGTCAAGACCGTAGACGTGCGCGTCGTCGACAATAGGCGTTGAGATCATGCAGTGCAGGGCGTCGGTCTGGACCTCGGACTCGCCTCGCCGGCGCCAGACCCCGTCCGCGGCGAGTCGGTCCGACGCCAGCTTGAGCATCAGCGAGCCATCGTAGAATGACGAGACGAACAGCCACTGCTTGTGCACAACCGGCGTGGCCACTGCGATGACCATCTTCGTGGGCGGGAACGGGCAGTCCCACAACAACTCGCCTGTGGTCGGGTTAAGTGCGGCCACTCGTTCTCCAGTCAGACAGACCAGCACGCGCTGACCTGCTTGGTCGATGACGAGAGGCGACGAGTACGACGCCCGGTCGGCCAACGCTCGCCAGCGTTCCTTTCCGGTCACCTTGTCGAAGGCAAGCAGGCACGCGCCGTCCTCGCCACCAACGTGGACGATGACCAAGTCGCCCTCCACCAGCGGCGCTGCCGCGACCCCCCAGGTTGGGACGCGGGCTTTGTAGTCGGTCTGAGGGTCCTTGCGCCAGAGGAGGTCGCCAGTGGTGGCGTCCAGGCACCTCAAGTGTCCCATCGTGCCCAGCGCGTAGGCCCGCCCGTCATCGACCGTTACGGCAGCCCGCGGGCCGGTGGTGAAACTCACCTTGCCGTAGTCGCACGGATAGGCTTGCGCCCAGAGCTGCTGCCCGGTGTCCCACGCGAAGCAGAGCACGCGTTCCTGCTGTGTCGGCTCAGTCACGCGGTCGGTCACGTAGACGCGACCGTTGGCGACGGTGGGCCCGCTGTATCCGCCAGAGATTGGCACCCGCCAGCGCAACGGCAGGTCGGATCCGGTCAAGGACTCGACGAGCCCCGTCTCGTGCCAGGCGCCATCCCGGTCAGGACCGCGCCACTGGGGCCAGTCGTCCGCTGGCGTCCTGTGCGCTGCGGAGAGCCAGACTGCCACTGCCGCGACCACCGTCCGGGTCAGAAGTGAGTTCCTCACATGGTGTCCTCCTCAAAGCCGCTCTCACGCCCCAAGTGGCGGCAGGCCGAGCTGCGGCCGGCATGTCGGGCGCCCGGCCATTGACAGAATCACTGGAGAGCGCGCATACTGTCTAAGTCTGTCGGAGTCGCCCTTCCAGGGCAAGCGCGCAGCGCAGAAAGGGAGTTGTGAATGAGAGCACGCCGATCCGCCAAGGGCGGATTCACCCTGATCGAGTTGCTGGTTGTCATCGCCATCCTCGCCATCCTCGCGGCGATTCTGTTCCCGGTCTTTGCTCGGGCACGTGAGAAAGCCCGGCAGGCCAGTTGCCTGAGCAACCTGCGCCAGATGGGTCAAGCAACCACGATGTGCCTGCAGGACTATGATGAGACATTCCCCATGTCCGCGTTCCCTGCCGGCACGTGTGTCGCCACGCTCAACACGGTGCTCGTGCCCTACGTGAAGAACGCCCAGCTCAGCCAGTGCTCCTCAGAGCCCAAGGCGATGGACCAAGTCGCCATGTTCCAGATGGTGGGCGGCCCGTGCCCGGGCACCCCCCAGTACACCAGCTACAGCGTCAATGACGCGTTGTTCGCCAACGGCTACAACATCGCGTTCATGGGCGGCACCACGGTGCACGAGACCGCCGTCCCGCGGCCCTCCGACACGGTCATGCAGTACGACGGCAACGCGACGCCTCCGCCCAACAGCGCCCAACCGGTGCAGGCGCGTCACAACGGCACTCTCAACGCCAACTACGCAGACGGGCACGCAAAGGCCGCCTCCGCGACAGAGATCGGGACTACGACCAACTTCCTCGGTCAACCCATCAAGCTCTACCGCCTCGGATCTGGCGCCGGTGACTACAAGGGGAAAACCGACTGCCAGGGCATCCCGCAGTAGCGCGGCAGGGCAGTTGAGGCGGCCCCGGGGCAGCTCGTCATGAGCAGGAGTTCGTCTCGCGTCTTGGGGTAGGCGAGCGCGGAACGCGTTCGCCTACCCGGGTTCCCCTCGCTCCTCCAGGCCGGCTATAATGTCCCCCCAATTGGTCCCGCTGCGCGCCAGGGCAGTACGCCAGATCGGTCGACAGCGACTGGCAGCAACGCGGAGGCAGCCAGATGGAGGGAGCGTGATCTTGAGGCATCCAGACGACCCCACTCCCGAACGGCCCGTCGCGTCACCCGCGGCGCCGCAGCAGGCGTCGGTGTTCAGCCGACTGCGCCGAGCGTTCATCGGCGAGACGCTGTCTACCAGGCGGATCAAGCACCAGAAACTCCCCAAGTTCCTGGCACTGCCGGTCTTCTCTTCCGACGCCATCTCGTCGTCGGCGTATGCGACTGAAGAGATGATCCTGGTCCTCTGGGCCGGGGGCGCCGCGGCTCTGCATCTGTCGGTTGGCACCGGCTGCGCCGTGGCGCTGCTGCTGGCCATCGTCGCGTTCTCCTACTGCCAGACGGTGAACGCCTACCCTCAAGGCGGCGGGTCGTTCATTGTCTCGTCGGAGAACATTGGCCCGCTATTCGGCCTGAGCGCCGCCTCCGCGCTGCTCATCGGCTACGTGTTGACGGTGGCTGTAAGCATCGCCGCCGGGGCTGCCGCGCTGACGTCCGCAGTGCCGTCTCTGCTACCCTATCGCCTTCCGCTCTGCCTGCTGTTCGTGGCACTGGTCACGCTCGCAAACTTGCGCGGGGCCAAGGAGTCGGGCACGCTGTTCGCCCCGCCTACGTACGGGTATATCGGTCTCATTCTCCTGCTGGTCGGCGTCGGCTGGTGGAAAGCCGTGAGCGGCCAGCTACCGGCAGCCCCGTTCCAGCCGTACACCGGCCCCACGCACCCGCTGACTGCGTTTCTGGTGCTGACTGCTTTCGCGCGCGGGTGCGCTGCATTGACCGGCACTGAAGCCATCGCAGATGGCGTCCAGGCGTTCCGGCCGCCGGAGTCACGAAATGCCGCAATCACCTTGGTCTGGATGACGGTCATCCTGGGCGTCCTGTTCCTGGGAATCAGCCTCCTGGCCAGCCAACTGGGCGTCGTGCCCGGAGTCGACGAGTGTGGGGAGCCGGTCGAGACGCTCGTGTCACGACTTGGGCGAACGGTGTTCGGGGTGGGCCCGCTCTACTACGTGCTCCAGGCTGCCACTATGGCCATTCTCGTCCTGGCCGCCAACACGGCGTACGTGGACTTCCCTCGGCTCTCCTCAATACTCGCCGGCCGGGGATACGCGCCGCGACAGATGGCGAACCTCGGCGACCGGCTGGTGTTCAGCAACGGCATCATCGTCCTCGGGATCATCTCCGCAGTGACGATTCTGATCTTCCGCGGCGATACGCACGCACTGATTCCGCTATATGCGCTTGGGGTGTTTCTCTCGTTCACGCTCTCGCAGGCGGGGATGGTGCGCCGGTGGCTGCGACTGCGCACGCCGCGGTGGCAGTTCAGCGCGGCCCTCAACGGGATCGGGGCGTGCACCACGGGAGTGGTCTTTCTCGTTCAGGCTGCGGTGAACTTCCACGATGGCTCCTGGGCGGTCCTGCTGACGATCCCGGTCGGCGTCTGGATCCTCTGGCGCATCCGAAACCACTATGAAGCAACGGCCGACGCCCTGACCATGGAAGGCCATCAGGAGTCCGGCGCGCTGCATCACACCGTGGTGGTAGTGGTGCCGGACGTGCATCGTGGAGTCATGCACGCGCTTCGGTATGCGAAGGCGATCTCCGGCGATGTCGAAGCCGTGTACGTCAACACGCAGCCGACGACCCACGAAGGCATCTACCGGCGCGTTCTCAAAGCCACCCCGGAGCCGTTGGCACCGCAACTGGAGGTCGTCTCGGAGGCGGTTGAGCGGCTGCGAGAGCGGTGGGATAGGTGGACCCCGGAGATCCCCCTGGTCGTGCTCGACTCGGAGTACCGGTCTCTGGCCGATCCCTTGCTGGAGTACCTGGACGGTTTGTCGGAACGCAAGCCCGTGGATACAATCACCGTCGTCATTCCGGAGTTCGTGCCGCAGCGATGGTGGCACCATGCGCTCCACAACCAATCGGGCCTCGCCCTGAAACGCAAATTGGGGAGCCGGGCAAACGTTGTGGTAGCAAACGTGCGGTACTTTCTGGGAGCAAGCGAAGAGTGAAAAGCCAGCAGACGTTGCCGATCCGCCACATCGTCGTGGCGTTGTCGGAGGCCTCGTGGGACGAGCAGGCGCTGCACCTCGCGGCCCGGTTCGCTCGCAGCCTGAAAGCAAAGCTCACCGTTCTCCACGTGATGCAAGTTCCGCCTCGCCGCCGCGTCGACGACGCCGACGAAAAGGCAGTTCGGCAGGCTGAAGTGCTGCTGCACCATGCAGAGGAGGTGGCCCGAGAAGAGCGCCTGCAGATTGACACCGACATTATTCAGGCGCGGGACGCGGGCGTCGGTCTGGTGGAAGCAGTGCGAGAGCTCGGCGCGGACCTGCTGATCGCGGCAGGGCACTGGGCCGCGCATCACCCGCAGCTCCCTCTCGGCGAGACCGTCACCTACCTGTTGCGGCACGCGCCTTGCCCCGTGTGGCTGGCGTGCGAACCACACCTGGAAACCGTTTCGGATGACACCACCGTGGGAACGGAGGATCTGCAGGCATGAAGGCCATCGTTGTCGGTTGCGGAAGGCTGGGCGCGATTCTCGCCTGGCGAATGGTTGAGCAAGGTCTCGAAGTGGTGGTGCTGGACCCCGACCCGGGAGCGTTCCATCGGCTCAGCGACCCAGCCCGCGTGCGAGGGATCGCCGGGAACGGCACGCACCTTCAGGTTTTGCGGGAGGCTGGTGCCGAAGAGTGCGCCGTCTTCGCTGCAGTGACCAACAGCAACCCCATCAACATCGCCGCTGCGCTGGTGGCGCGCAAGCACTTCAAGGTGCCCAAGGTACTGGTTCGCGTCAGCGATCCCGAGCGCGTAGGGCTCTACGAGCAGGAGGGATTCCACGTCGTCTGCCCCACAGACTCTGCTGCCAAGGCGGCCCTGGCGCTGGTGGCCTCCGAGCAAGTATAGCGGCCAAAGAGAGGACTTCGGCAAGTGTATGTCATCGTCTGCGGAACCGGCCAGATCGCGTACAACTTGACGGTTGACTTGACGTCTCGCGGGCACGAAGTGACGGTCGTCAGCCTTGATCCAGAGCTGTGCGAGCACGTAAAGGAACGCTGCAAGTGCAGCGCCATCGAGGGCTTCAGCTACGACCCCAAGGTCTTGGGTGACGCCGGCATTGAGCGCGCCGAGACCCTGGTGGGCTGCGAGCTGACGGACGAGGAGAACCTCGTCGTGTGTCACCTGGCCAAAGTGCTGAACCCCTCTGTGCGGACCGTGGCCCTCGTCCGCAGTCCTGAAAACGACGAAGTGTATCGGGAGATCGCGGTCGACATCCCGGTGAACGCAACGATGACCCTGGTGCTGGCCATCGAGCAGAAGGTCACCGCTGCCAACGTGATCGCCCTGGGGCATCTGCAGCGGACCAACATGGATATCATCGGCGGCGTGATCAGCGAGGGTTCCTCGCTTGCCGACAAGTCGGTGGGCGACCTGAACCTGCCACCGGGGGTGCTGCTCATCAGCATTGTGCGCGGTGAGGAACTGATCGTTCCGCACGGCGGCACCTTCCTCCGCCCCGGCGACGAGATCATCGCTCTGGCGGAGCCCAGCAAAGCGCCCGAGCTGACCAGCCAGCTTTCGCTGTGACGACGGCGTGCGACCACTCTCGTCTGTAGACGGAAAGGACCCTCCGATGCCTGACAAGATCAGAGCGCTCTGTTGGACGGATGCCTCGGGGCTGCACACGCAGCAGCGGCCCATCGCCTACGAAGAGGGAATCCACAACGCCGTGGCCGACTTCCTGAACGCTTCAGGGGACTTCGAAGCGACGGCCGTCGCCACAGCGGATGAGGTGTTCCAGTCAAACGGGCTCTCGCAGTACGAGGTCGTACTGATGTGGGCGCACGGCCGGCCGGTGAGTCTCGAAGCGCAGCACAACCTCGTCCGCCACGTGGAGGCGGGACGGCTTGGCTTTGTGGGGCTGCACAGCGTGCTGATGTTCCCCAGCTACCCGGTTCTGGTTGGACGGTTGTTGGGGCAGACCGGGCGCTACGGCTGGGAAGACGGCGTGCCGATGCGCTTCACCGTCGCCGCTCCCGAGCACCCCATTGTGGAGGGGATCGAGAGCTTCGAGCTAAGCGACGAAGCCTACTACGAGCCGTTTGGACTGGTCGAGGGCGCCGAGGTGCTGTTGACCATGGAGGTCTGCGAGACGGCGCCGCGTCGTTCGCAGCTCTACAACCACGCACTGGGCCGGTACGAGCAAGTCCAGCACCAAGTCGAGGGCGTGGTTTCCCGAGCGGCGTGGACGTACCGGGCAGGGGAGGGGAGGGTGGTCTACTTCCAGCCAGGCCACGAGACCGACCCGACGTATCGCAACCTGCTCGTGCAGCAGCTCCTCCACCGCGCGGCTCGGTGGGTAGCTCCTTCGAAGCGGGGATGAGCGGGGGTGCGGGAGGGTCTCGTTCCCGGATACCCCCTAGTTCCGGGCAGAAGCGTTGCAGTTGTCGGGTGGGGGGATTGATTGATCCCCCCACCCGCGAGGTCACCGAAGCGTGCGCATCCCAAAGCTGACAGCCCTCCTCTTCGACGTGGACGGACTCCTTGTCGACACCGAGGAGATCTACTACGGCACGTTCAACGAGACCCTCGTCGCCCACGGCGCGGGCCTGGTGCGGGAGGGATACGCGCCGTACGTCGGTCACCCCGTCGAGGACAACAGCCGCTCAGCCGCGGCGCAGTACGCGCTGAGCGTGAGCGCGGAGGCGTTCTGCGGCGAGTGGATGGGGCGCTTTGAGGACACGCTTGCCGATCCGGCGCAGATTCACCTCATGCCCGGTGTCCTCGAAGTGGTCACCCATGTCCGAACCAGGGGGTACCGCCTCGGCCTCGTCTCCAGCACGCCCAAGGAACGCATGCTGACAACCGTCCGCAACGGGCTCCTCAGTCGGTTGGACGGGGTGGCGTCCCTGGAAGAGGTGTTCTCCGCGATCCTCTCGCGCAGCGACGTAGTGAACCCCAAGCCGGCACCCGAAGCCTACCTGCTGGCCGCGCAACGGCTCGGCGTGGCACCCGAGCAATGCGCTGTCTTCGAGGACAGCGAACCGGGCGTCAGAGCGGGCAAGGCAGCGGGGATGTTCGTATTCGCCGTTCCCAACTTCTACACGTCCCACCAAGATCACAGTGCCGCCGACGTGACGCTCGGCAGCCTCGCCGAAATCCTGACCGAGGGGTACCTGTAGCGGGGAAGGGAGCCCCTTCCCCGAGGGACTCGGCCATGTTCGCGCTTCGCTTGAGCACCCCGGCGGAGGAAAACGCTGCCACCGGACGCCCGAACTTGTTCTGGAGCTGAGCGCGGGCAGTACCCCAACAAGTTGGGGCGTCCGGAGTGCATTCTCGAAGGAATCACTCATGCCCGCCCTCCGGTTGGGCATCACACCAGATGAGAACGCCGCGGTCGGTGCACTGCCGGTCTCCGCAATCTGCAATCTGCAGTCCCAGATCTGCATTCCCATAGGAGTTGCCCTTCATGAGTACGCCCGACCGTCCCAACATCCTCTTCCTTCTCACCGACGACCAAGGCCCGTGGGCGTTGGGCTGTGCGGGGAACCCGGAGATCCGCACACCCAACTTGGACCGACTCGCGGCGTCCGGTACGCGGTTTGAGAACTTCTTCGTCGCCACGCCCGTCTGCTCGCCCAGTCGCGCTACGTTGTTGACTGGGCGCATTCCGTCGCAGCATGGCGTGCACGACTGGCTGAAGGGCGGCAACACCGGCCCAGACGCCATTCGCTACCTTGAGGGCGAGGTCGCCTACACCGACCTCCTCGCGCGCAACGGCTGGACGTGCGGACTCAGCGGCAAGTGGCACCTTGGCGACAGCCAGATTCCGCAGCATGGCTTCATCGACTGGTTCAGTCATCAGTTCGGCGGCGGCCGCTACAACGACGCGCCGATGGTGCGCAACGGGCAGCTTGTGGACGAGCCGGGCTACGTCACCGACGTCATCACGGACGAAGCGCTGCGCCTGCTGGACCGCTATGCCGACCTCGCCGTCCCCTTCTACTTGGGCGTCCACTACACGGCTCCCCACAGCCCCTGGACCGGCCACCCGCAGGGCATTGTCGACTCGTACGACGACTGTCCCTTCGAGTCCTGCCCGCAAGAGCCGATCCATCCGTGGGCGAAGGCTGAGGGCTTGACCACGAGTTGCATGAACAACCGCGAGATGCTCAAGGGCTACTTCGCCGCAGTCACCGCCATGGACGCCAACGTCGGCAGGTTGCTCGATAGGCTGGAAACGCTTGGCATCCGCGACAACACCCTCGTCGTGTTTGTCAGCGACAACGGGTTTTCGTGCGGCCACCACGGCTTCTGGGGCAAGGGCAACGGCACGCTGCCCCGCAACATGTACGAGAACTCCATCAAGGTGCCGTTCATTGCCAGCCACCCCGCCGTCATTCCGGCTGGCCGCGTGACCGATGCCATGGTCAGCGCGTACGACTTCATGCCGACGCTCCTGGACTACGTCGGTCTTTCCGTGCCCACGCGCTCCAACTCTCCCGGTTGCAGCTTCCTCCCAATCCTCCGCGGCGAACCCGCTGAGGGCCGCGAGGACGTGGTACTCTTCGACGAATACGGCCCCGTCCGCATGATCCGCACCGCCCACTGGAAGTACGTCCACCGGCACGCGCACGGCCCCCACGAGCTGTTCGACCTCGTCAACGATCCCGGCGAACGTCTCAACCTGGCCGCCGACCCCGACCGCGCCGAGTTGATTCAGCAACTCCGCGGCCGAATAGACGAGTGGTTCGCCCAATACGTCGAGGGTCGCCGCGACGGGCTGCTGCAGAACGGGATGGTGCACGGGCAGGAGCGGTTCGTGGACCGATAGAGTCGGAACGAGCGGAGCGCGCTCTCGGCTCTGTCGCCTCGCCGCGAACGTTCAGGACCAAGCCAACGAACGCTGTCGGAGGGAGCCGCGCGAACCCCTACCCGCCGCTCTTCGTCCGCTCGACTGCTTCTCGCCACTGGGCCACCAGGGCGGCCCGGCTCTCGTCTGCCATCTGCGGCCGAAACACCCGGTCAACCGCTCGCAGCTCGGCAAGCTGCGCCGCGTCTTTCCACAAGCCGACGCCCAGTCCCGCCAGGAACGCGGCGCCCATGGCTGTGGTTTCCACCGACTGCGGACGGACCACAGGGACACCCAGGACGTCCGCCTGCAACTGCATGAGGAAGTTGTTGGCAGAGGCGCCGCCGTCCACCAACAACTGCCCAATACGTTGCCCCGTATCCGCCTGCATCGCGTCAATCACGTCCAGCGTCTGCAGGGCGAGGCTCTCCAGCGTTGCCCGCGCCAGATGCGCCCGGTTCGTGCCCCGCGTCAGGCCGAAGAGGCAGCCGCGTGCCTCGGCGTCCCAGTGGGGCGCGCCGAGGCCGACGAACGCCGGCACGAACACGACGCCGCCGCTGTCCGGCACGCTGCGTGCCAGTCCCTCAGTCTCCGCGGCGTCCTTGATGATCCCGAGTTCGTCGCGCAGCCATTGCACCGCTGCGCCAGCGACGAACACGCTGCCTTCCAGCGCATATGCCGGCGAACCCTCGGCGCTGCACGCCATCGTGGTCAGCAGACCGTGACGCGAGTCGGCCGGCTGCTCGCCGGTATGCATCAGTGCGAAGCAGCCCGTGCCGTAGGTGTTCTTCGCTGTGCCCGGTGCGAAGCACGCCTGCCCGAACAGCGCCGCTTGCTGGTCTCCGGCGATCCCGGCAATAGGGACGCCCTTCAGCTCAGGGATTGCGGACACGACGCCGAAGTCGGCGATGGAGGGCGTTGCGTTGGGCAGCAGGCAGCGGGGCACGTTCAGCAAGTCGAGACACCAGTCGTCCCACGCGCACGCATGGAGGTTGAGCAGCATTGTCCGTGAGGCGTTGGTGAAGTCGGTCGCGTGCACCGCGCCATCGGTCAGCTTCCAAAGCAGCCACGCGTCGATGGTGCCAAAGCGCAGTTCGCCGGCCTTCGCCCGCTCGCGAGCACCCGGGACGTTGTCCAACAGCCACTCGAGCTTCGTCCCGGAGAAGTAGGGATCGACCGTGAGCCCGGTCCGCTGGCGGATCTCCTCCGCGTGCCCCGCCGCCCTCAGTTGCTCGCAACGCTCGGCCGTCCGCCGGCATTGCCACACGATGGCGTTATGCACCGGCACCCCCGTCGCCGCCTCCCACAGGACCGCCGTCTCCCGCTGGTTCGTGAGACCAACGGCCGCTACGCGCTCCACGCCGCCCACTTGTCCAAGCACCTCGCGGACGACGCTGCGCGACACCTCCCAGATCTCCAGCGCATCGTGCTCCACCCAGCCCGGCCGCGGGTAGTGCTGGCGGAACTCGGAGTACGCGCGACCCACCACGCGGCCGCTGACGTCCACCAGCAAAGCGGTGGTTCCCGTGGTTCCTTGGTCGAGGGCGAGGACTATGTCAGGTTTCATCGGGTGTCTCTGCGGCGCCTCGTGCGGCGAGTCCTAACGACCCCACCGCGCAGCCACGACCAGCACCGCGTCGCGGGCGAAGCCGTATGCCGGGGTAATCACGCCGGCCGTGAAGGTGCGCTGAGCGCTTGGCGACCACCGAAACCCCACCGCCCAGGGCGTCTTCCGGTGGACGCG